>PJEL010000529.1_pt1 | contig 44883 bp, 68 predicted proteins | sample 1853271 | NCBI WGS metagenome assembly PJEL01 (sample SAMN08108733, study PRJNA415343) | Invertebrate metagenome, whole genome shotgun sequencing project. | host: Globobulimina | place: Sweden: Gullmar Fjord | collected 2015-08
TTTTCAGTAATCACGCCTTCTTTAAACATATCCGCCATAAATGCGTCATATTGGTCAGTGACCAAATTACCATCAATATCAACCGTGGCCCAACCACGTCCAAGTAAAAGCTTTCGCTTATTAGACTCGTTGCCAGAATGGACCATGGCCATTACTACTTCGGATCTATTTAAGGTGGATAGCTTAGGGTCAATACCTTTGAAGTACTTAGTGAGATCAATCTTTCTTTGGTCTTTGAAGACATCACCCATCTTCTCTTTAGTGGTGTCGGCTAGGGCCCTAAACCTCTCAGCAAATTTCATATCGTAGGCAGTCTGCCCCTCACTAGCTCTATTCCACAGGAATGTACGCCAAGGGCCTAATAGGTCTTTCTTATCTATCCCATCTACCCAATGCTCAAGTCTTGTCATATTAGCTTTGAGTGAGTTACCAAACATACGGAAACTTGAGTAAGCTTCCTTGTCACTTACTACAGTCTTCTTGGGTACCCCCAGCATAGTGGCGGAAAGTTGGGGGATGATCACATCCTTTCTAACCTTCTTACCATCAACCGTTATGAAGTTGTCTTCAACCCCAATATGGTAGAGAGAATCAACTACTTCAGAGACTTCATTAAACTCTTCAACCGTCATCTCTTGGTATGGTTTGGTGGGCACGTTAACTAGAGCTTCTGTCAAACCTTTGACTTTAGCGTAGCTTGAAGGATCTACCTTCTCTAATTGTGAGAGATACGTTTCAACTCTTTGGGATTGAACATCTGTCACCATACCAAAGCTAGCTAAGATGGATTGAGCTGCTTTTAGTATGTCAGGATTTCCTACCTTCTTAAGGTCCTTGTCAGACTTACCAAAGCGCTTCTTATTCTTAGCTATCATCTTGTTTACTTTAGACTCAACCTCAACTGCAGCTCTACCTAATTGGTAGTTTAGAAGCTCTTTAAGCTTCATATTAAAGGCACCTTCGTGATCACCTTTAGCTGCTAGTACCCCAGCTTCTCTTCGTGACTTAGTTTCCATTGCTCTGAAGGTTGAGGACTTAGCATCCTGAAGTTCTGTATTAGCAAGCCTTCTTTCAGCTTGGAGCTTTATATTCTTATTGGTGGGTAGTCGTTTTGAGATCTTCTTGATCAAGGTCTTAACCGCTGATGGACTTGTCTCAATTAAGATATCCATCTCCAGCTTAAGCGCCTTACCTCGTTTATCATTTTGTACTGCTTTAGATGCTTCAGCTTCAAGTGCCTCTTGGTGAATTGGACTCATGAAGTTAGGAAACTCAACATCCATCTGCAGCTCAGTCGCTTGAGAGATAAACTTCTCTTTAGAAGGATTGTCACTAATAGCTTGGACTAACTGCTTACCATTCTCAAAGCCTAAATAAGATGCCACGATATCTGGATCAGCTCCTTGTGCTCTAAATAATGAACGTGGAAACGACACCATCTCTTCTTCAGTTAAGAGATCCTTAACCTGTTCAGTCGTCATCTTCATAGTCTCAAGGCCTGTAGGATTGCCATCAATCTCATTGGCCTTTATGGAATCTACTGCTTTATATAGTGGAGATTCATCCGCTGCTTTAGTGAACTCCTCCGTGAGTTCCTTCTTTCGCTTAGTATATTCTTTAGTCTTTTCTTTCTTAAGTTGTTGTAATTGCTTATCCATGAGTTGCTGATACGCTTCTTCTCTCGCATCCTCATGAGCAAGTCTTAACTTTTCTAAATCTTTACTTTCCTTAACCTGAGGAATATCAGTAAATGACTCTATCTCCTCAGAGGAGTACCCTGCATTAGCTGATGCCTCATTGATCTCTTCTTCAGTAGCAAGCATACGATCAAAGACTTGTCTCATATCCTCAGATAGGTTTACCTTCTGTCCTCCTGCTCGCTCTATACCTAATGCATTTTTGTAGATATTAACAAGCCAAGTTCTAAACGCTACAAATGCTTTCTTGAGTTTCTCAGAAGGGGCTACACCTTCTTGGAGGTAGGTCTCAAAAGATCTAGCGAAGTTCTCGTGATGCTTAGTCTCAACTTGATCTAGAGATTCAATTTGAAAGTGTTCTAGTACAGTGGCCACATCTTCTTTAAATCTAAGCTGTGCTCCTGTGACTTCACCTGCCTTACCTAGCATATTGTTGACTGTCTTCATGTTCTCAAAGAAAGCATGACCTAGCTCATGTAATGGCGTAGATTTATTAGCATCTCTTAAGATACCTATAACTATCTCTTCTGATTTGTTTATCTGTGTGAAACCACGGGGTTTACCATCCTCTTTTTGAAGTAGCCTCTTAGCTCCTTCTTTGACCTTACCAAAGAATCCTTCTTCAGATAGCTGCTTCTCACCTTTGATCTGCAGCTCACGAAGCTCAGTAAACTCTTGTGGACTCATGTTAAGTATCTCAGCATTGGACAACACATTAGCTGTTGCTAGTTGTGCTGAGTGCTGTGCTTCTTTAGAGCTCAACCCTGCTGACTTAAATTGTTCTTTTAAATTGGCCTGTACTTCTTTTTCTTGGACTTCTACTGCATCCCTCTTAGTCTTTATATCTTGAGCTTCTTGGACGAGTCCCTTCATAAGAGATGGGATATTGGCAGTCATAGTATCTGCTTGAGCACCTGACATAGCTTCAGGGTTTCTCTTGAGTTTAGATGCCAAGTCTTTAAAACTCTCTTCAGTAGTGAACTTATCAGCAACGTCAGCTAGAGGGATTTGGATCGGGTGATTTAAAGTCTTAGCTTTATCAAGATCAGCTCTTCCACCTGGTAGTAATTCATCAGCTTTCTCTACAGGGTTTTCACCTTGTTTCTCCCAATGATCATTCCACTCATCTGCTTGCATATATACTTGTGAGCCTTCTGAGGTAGTGTTAACCATCTCGTTATACAGCTCAGGACTTCTTTCTTTTAGTTTAGTTTGTTCTCCAGCTTCACCTAGTTCTAGGAGATCTCCCATGAACTCTTTAGCTTCTTGGGCCTTGTGGTATCCCTCACTAGTCTGTCTAACCTTCTCTTTGAGTTTACCGACAGATCGTCTAAGCCCAGGCACTGTCCCTGAGGCAGTATACGCAAATGCGCCTCCAGCACCTAAGGTCAAGATAGCAGCAAGAGCTTCTTGAGCACCACCGGCTATATCTAATTCTTTAATATCTAGTTTCTGAATTGCAGCGGAACCTGCTTGGCCCACACCTTCTCCAGTTGCTTCAATCGCTAAGACCTTTCCAGTCTCTTTTGCCACAGCTTTGGCACCTTTTATTCCACCTTTAGTGGCCTTTAGGAAAGTCTTACCAATTAGAAACGTCGTAAGTCCTTCGATAGCACCTGTTGCAAATCCTTTTCTAATTGATTCATCTTGTGCCTGAGCTACTATCTTAGGGTCATTAATTAATGCAAGTAGTCCTTCTCTAGTTGTAGTATCTGCTTTCTGATCACTTAGAGCTTCTTCTAGTGTGGAGGTGTACTCCAGCAATCCACCAACAAGAGCTGATCCAGTAAATGATCCTGCAGCGAAACCTAGTCCTCCAGCTAACCCACCGGCAACTATTGCCCCCATTCCTGTGAAGGATGTAGCAAGCGCTGTTGTGGTGGCAGCTGCTTGGGCCCCAGCGAGACCGGTTCCGATACCCGCAACTAATGGAGCAACAGTATTTAATGAACTACGAAGGGCCAAACTACCTTGTGCTTTAATGTTAGTGGCCATTGAAGATAAGAGATCCACGGATTCAACCGCAAGATCGCCTGTCTCTTCACCAATACGGATAAGACCATCTAAGAGGTTATCTGTTTCAAACTCTTCAAAGCTTGAGACAAGGTTACGCCAAGCTTGATTGGTTTCTTCACCTTCTTTCTGGAAAGACTTCTGTGCCTCTTTGAACTTTCTATCATCTTTATCTGTGAGTTCTGTTAGCTCTTTCTGATTCTCTAAGATCTTATCGACTATCTCTTCTTGAGATTCAGATCCTTTAGCGTGCATCAGTTGAGCAAACAGTACACTCCTATACAATTGCTTCTTATTGATGTTTAAGCTTCGAGCTACAAAGCTTGCTTTACCTTCTTCAGGTGCTTTGAACTTGATCTTACCTACAATGGTGTCAACTTCTTTTAACCCATCAACATCGTCTTGGGCTATCGATACTCTATCTTTAGTTCCCATCCACCTGACAAGGTTAGGGTTAGAGTTGGAGAGTTCTTTTAATTCTTTATCTTTCTTATCTTTCCTAAAGTCTTCAATGTGCCCTTGGATAAATGAAGGAGCTACACCAAACTCTTTAGACAGCGCTAAGATCTCAGCTTGATCATCAGGATTCTCTTCCTCAGCTTTCATCATCTTAGATCTATAATTAGTTTCTTGGACAGAAGCTTGGACAGCTACAGCTTGGTTGATGGCCTCATCCTCTTTTAAAGCTGCATTTTGTTGCTGCTCTACTTCAGCTCTCTGAGTATCTTGAGCTACAGCTGCTTCAATTTGAGCTGTCTCTTCATCAATCTCAGGGACATCTGGCTCCAAGGTGATGATTGGTTCTGCCTCGGTAGGGAGAGCATTTGGATTAGGTGTTGTGGCGGGCTCGTTTGATCCCTCTATTCTAGTTCCCATTAGCTACCGTTTCTCCCTTTAAGAAATATCCTATACGCGCTGACAACACCTTCCTTAGTGTTGGGTTGGTTGGCCTTAGTTCTGGCATTGATGATCTTCTCTCGTATGCTTTGAGGTATTGAATCATAAGCATCCGTTACAGGGTTACCTATCTCATCTGGCTCTGTCCTCTCTGTAGTAGGTGTTGCTACCTTCTGAGACTTAGGCGATTGGATAAACTTCTGACCTGACTCGTCTAAGATAACCACGTCATCTTCTTCTAGTTTATAAACCTTCTTGTCACTATTCCAGATGGTGCCCTCAACCTCGACTTCACGCCCAAGGTTCTTAGCAATCATCTCTAGTTCTTGGTTTCCAATATGTTTATTTTGATTATCCATCTGCCATTGAGCTGCTTGCTTCATAACTGAGTTAGAAAATAGAGCTTTGTTCTGATCTCCAGTTATCTTAAGCTCCTTCATGACGTTATCTATTACTTTGGTATTAGAAAACACCCGTCCATATTCAGAGTCTAAAGAGTTAGAGTTCTCTCTAAGCTTTGCTTGTTGGTTGGAGAACTTTGTATAGTCTTCTTCTGATAGCTCACCCATAAGAAGGGAGAGATCTTTAGTTATAAACTTCTTTCTAGTTACTGGATTAGAGGCCATATGTATTAGGTCTGACTCAACTAGAGGGTTAGTCTCTACGTCAACTCCCTGAGCTTTAAGTTTGGCCATCTTGTCTACAATACCTTTTTGCTTAGGAGACAAGGTACCAGCAACACCTAAAGGGACATTTCCAGTCTCTCTAACGAGTGCACCTAGTTGATCAAAACTTGCCTGGTTGGTGTACTTCTTCCCAAGTTGGACTTCACTCCATCTATTCTTGTATCGCCTCACTGCCTCATCTTGGACATCGGGACTAATGTCTCCGCCCTTTTCTCTAGCTAGTGCAAGTCCTTCAGAATAGTTAAGTCCTCGGCTCATAACATCAGCTGCCACTCTCTGAGAGACACCTTTAGTATTTGCTCTATTAATTATCTTGTCTAACCTAGTTACTGTGTCCCCGTTAAGCTCACCACGTTCTTTAGCTTGCTCATAGTAGTCTTTAGCTAAAAGGTCTTCATTGTTATTGAGAGCTTGCATCGTTACTCTTTCGTGTAACTTACTTGAAGCATTGAGCTTTAGATTCTTGGTCTCTTGAGCGCTAAGGCCCTTACGTTCTGCGTACGCATTAAGGAGATCATTTTGTTCCACGAGGGACTCGTTAACTACACTGTCATTGGTCCCAAACTCTTTGTAATCCACAGACGCCCTGTCTTGAATTGATTGTAGGTTGGCAGGTAGTTGTCTGTCATCATAGGCATCCATCTCTCGTACTGTGTGGCTATCTATTTGTCTGCGATAATCCCCTCTAAATTTATCTACTTCACCTGATGCTCTATTGCGTAAAGACTCACTACCTAACTCAGCTGTCCTTGTCTCAAGGAAAGTATCATAGTCAGCTGTATAAACATCAGCACCATTTACAGTATCTAATCCTTTACGTCTTCTAAAGCCTGCTTCAGGGTCTTCCATCGATCTAACTAATTCATTTCTTAAGTCTGTCTTATATCTTGCAAACTCTACATCTTCAGCTCTTTTAGTTTCTCTATCTAATCCCTGAGCTATGATTCCTGCAGTTTGAGCAAGTGCTGGTACCGCTTGTCCTGTGGTTCCTAATTGAGGAGCTCTTATGTTTGACCTAGGAGCAACGAAACCTTGCTCTCTTATTTGTCTTTTTGATGATGGTATCCTAGGCATAATATCCCCTTATTTCTTTAAAAATGCTCTTGATCCAGTACCTAATGCTTGAAGTCCCCCAGTAGTCAGAGTGCTACTTGCTGCTTCTGATCCAGCTGCCTGCGTAAACTTAGCTTGTGTTCTAAGGTTTTGAGACTGCAGCTTAAGACCTAGTGCTTGTCTCCAAGCGTTATTCTTAATGGCCGATACATCCTCAACAGCTATTTGTCTCTCCTCAAAGGCGGCTTGCTCTGCAAACTCGGAATCTACATCTATTCCTCTAGCAGCTAGTACAGCTTTTTGAGAGCCTAATATTTGTTTAACTTGTTTTTGTCGTTGTTCAATATCATCACCTACTCTATCTAATAGGTCTTCTCGTTGGAAGTCTATAAGGTCAGCGTTAAATCTATCTTGCTGAGCTTGAAATTGAGATTGTCTCTCAATCGCTGATGCTTTGTTTCGGGCATCTAGGAACTGGAGTGCTGCTGTACCCGCGTAAAGATATGCTGATGCTGCCATGTTTCCTCCTATTACTTAAACGGAATTTTACCCGATGGATTGATTGATAGAATAGTTATAGGTAGTGGATCAATTTGTCTTACGAAGACTCGACCATTCCTATTCCATTCAGATTTAATTGAGAGATCTACAGGTTTGGTGGCCAATGCTACCGCTTCCTCATAAGTCTCTGTATCTCTTATCTTAAGTTCTACTAAATCCTCTAGAGGATCAGTTGTATCATCTGAAGGTGGTTTAGTTCCTGCCCATACTCCCCTTGTTTCTTTCACAAACATTGAGAGCTCTGTTATAAGTATCTTCTTATCTATTAGCGTCTCACCTTGAGTACTCTCGATATCTAAGGTCTCCCCATCAGATATATAAGGAAGGCCTGCATGGATAACTAGGTAAGGTCTATCTAATGTTACTGAGCCAGAGGCCACAGTGTATGTGGTGTATGCTGGATTGTTAGGACTTCCAACAACTAGTGCATCCCCAAGGATAGATAGATCCTCTCCCTCTAAGTGCCATAGGCCTGCTATCTCATCTACTGCCATACCCCATGAATCCGCTGCTACACCTTGTAGTGAAGCTGGGACATCCTTATGAGGTTGTACTGATACGACTGTAGTACTAGTAAACCCTGTGATCTCACAACGAATAGTTACCCCAGTAGAGTCTGTCACATGTACTGCGTTGCCTACATCAATCGCAGCTGAAGTAAATGCTGCTACGGATGCGGTGCATGTTAGTGTGTCGTCATGTGTCCAACCTGCTCCAGTTGTTAGCGTCATAGTTGTGACACCTGTATGACGCCCATCATAACTTAAATGTGAATCCATCCATTTGTTATCTATGACATCTACGATTTGTCTTGAAGAGAATCGCTCTACAAATCTTACGACTTTAGAGTTAATGACTCGTCTCACTAAGACGTAGACTACATCCTCACTTCCTTCTGGGACTACGGCCACTGATTCGGCTAGGCCTCCAGCAAGATCGTGATGATGGAATCCGATCACTTGCTGGTTTGGTATGTAGGTCATTCCTACTAGTTCTCCATCAGATCTAACCATCCACACAATGCTGTGAGGAATCGCCTGGTAGGCCCAATCTGTTATGGTGTAGTTATCTAATAGGTGAGCAGAGTTTAAGGATAGCTCATCTCCTTTATAGTTATCTGTTTCAAAACTGTAGTTTAAACTACGTATAGTGTTGTTTCTTGATTGCATGTAGATGGCCACGTCATCTACTATAATTGGTTGAAGATCCCCACAACCATTTGATGGATAGCTCTTAGGTCCTGCAGTGGAAGGAGTTAAGACCCCATCTTGTCCCCCTGGAACACTTTCTTTGCCGCTCTCTGTGAGCATAACTAATACACCTAAATCAAGAAGTGCTTTTACTGTGTCTCCTGATTTAATAGATAGTGCATCATCATCTTGAGAAGGACGAGACCTTGTGAAGTTATCTGTGTCACCTGTCTTAGAGAGATCTGACCTAGTTGGTTTATTGTCTGTAGCAGCAAAGGCCCTACGTTGTTGTATATTAGTTACGACTGAAGGATAGTTTCCGGTGCCCACAAAGGGGTTTCTACTCGCTGGAGGAGTGAAAGAGGTATTTGGAGTAATGTTAATATCGTCAAAAGTAGTACCGCTGGCAATACCAATCTGCCCATATACTCCATCAGTCTCTTTATATACATTGTATTCCACCGCCTCAGCTGCCCTAACCCAACTGATTACATTAGGATTGGCCACTGTAGGATCTGCAGCTGAGGTTATCTCTGCAAATACTGTAACACTGGTTCCTGCAGAACCGTAAGCCGTATAGTTTGTGGAATCCACATCTATTAATTCGTAGGTATTAGCTGTCACATTATCGACGGTAAATATTCGTCCGTTAAGTTCCGTCATCCCTACGATGCCTGAGATCTCTACTTCTGAGTTGTTTCCATACCCGTGGGAAGTAGCAGTAACCACACAAGGACTTGCTTGTGTTGCTCCTGATATAACTACAGGTGTTAGATCCGAAATGCCTGGTAGTGATTCCTCACCATCTTCATTCACTGCAGTTACCATGTATCTAGCCCCATCTGATCCAGCTACACCCACTGTAGAGGCCACATCTGTAGGGGCATCTTGATTAGGCTGAAATGTAATTAAGTCTAAAGACCACACAATGTCACTTGTGTTAGTTAGCTCTTGAGGTGCGTGATCAGAGTGTACTAGAGTCAGTACGTTATCTAATCTATGGTGCTTTAACTCCAGAGCGGATACCTGTGGGGCCGTATAAGGAGTTACTAACTCGAATACTTTTCCTGCTGTGCCCGCTGATCCATAAGCTGTGTAGCCTGTGGAATCTATATCTGTAGTACCATCCATTTCTTGTAATTCAAAAGTATTTGCTGCTACGTTTGCTATCTTAAAAGTTCGTCCATTAAGTTGTGTCATACCTATGACATCTTCAATGGCCACTTCATCTCCGTTAGAATACCCATGAGATGCTATGGTCACAACACAAGGATCTGCTTGAGTTGCACCTGTTATAACTTGAGTTGCTTCAGTTTGGAGGACTCCATCTTTGTACACTCTCATGTACAGCTGACCAAACTCAAGGACGTATCTTCGATCTGAACTAAAATCAAAGCCAATAAGCCTAGCTGATTTGGTTGAGTCACTCGTCTCAGATAAGAACTGTGTCCCGGGTCTGTTCTCAAGACCCCCATAGCGCATTACATAATAGTTTCTAACTGTCCTAGCACCTGTCTGGTACTGTAGAAGATCCGCTCTAGCGTACTCTGAAGGAGCTATCTCTCCTCGTGAAAAAGATCTTTGAGATACTGTAGTCAAACTTACTCCCCGTAAATTACTTGAGCAGCAGAAGGTTTCTCTTCTTTATCCTCTTTAAGATAAAGCTCAGTGATCTGAAGCTCTATTGAGTGCTTCTCTCCACCTTCACCTTCTTCATTTTCTACGGATCTCACAGCAACTACTTTCACTTCCCCGTGGAACTTAAACTCATCATCAACACCTGGCATCTTCATAAGGTTGAGCTTATCAATCTGCTCTTGATCTAGAGTTATTCTAAGCCCGTAAGGGTACTTAGGAGCGTGAGCTCTTGGGGTTGAGAAGTCTTTTCTTTCTTCACTGGTTAGTCTCATGTCAGGCATGTTAATTCCTTACTGTTATAGAGTCAGACTCAGGCAATGGCTCAGAGACTGCTTCGTTCATATCTTTTTCTTTAGCTCTACCTAGTTCAAGTTGGTAATAGCCTAAGAGTTCTTGTTTCACTTTAAATGGGTCGCCTCTGGTTAAGGCCGGTGCAGCATATGATGCCAGTTGATAGGACAACGCCATAACATAAGGAGAACTAAAGAAGTTTGGATCATCAACATCTTCAATAAATTCGATAACCGCGTTCTCTTGATTAGTCCAGATGAGTTGTCCAGCAGCATCTTTAACTATCTTGTAAACTACTGCAGTTCCTTCCACGTCAAATCTAACCCCTGGATTTTTAATCTTTATAATGTCTAGACATCCTACTGGGTATCGGTAGCTGTAGTTGTACTCATCATTAGGAGACGTTGCAACTAATGCTAAGGTTTGTTCACCTACTGTGAAGTTCCACTCATGGTCTCCCATAACTATCTGTCTGGATAGCTCATAGAAGAGTCGCATCACTGCAGCTTCAGTGGACTGCTCACTGTCTAGATTAGCTATCTTTTTAGAATTACCTAAGTGCCCCTGAGCAAGGTTAGCTATTGTGGTACTTACTACGCTCATTATTTAAGCCCTACAATACTTGTTGCAGTGGTGTTTGTGGTCATAATTTGAATACATGCCACAGGTATAATTGCTCCTGCTGGAACGGCCACAAATAAAGTAGTCTCTCCACTATTAGTTAACACTTGCACGTCTCCAGTAACTCCTACATAAAAAGCGCTAACTGGATCGACTAGATCACTATCTGCTGGCGTGACCGCTACGGCACCTTTGTAGCTATCTTTATGCCATTTTACATTCTCTGCCATGATTTCCTCGTTTTAAAGGGAGGGTGTTACCCCTCCCATAGTTATTAGATAACTTCTTCTTTTGACCTACCTTTGGCAGGTCGCTTAGCAGGTTTAGATGGAGCTTCCGCTTTCTCTAGAACCTTACGCATCCAGCCAGGGTGTTTGCCATCCGCATCTGAAAAATCTCTTTCAAATACTTCAAACTCCGCTCCAGCTTCTCTGCGCTTGTGTTGGTAGTAACCAAGTCTTACGGCACGTACCTTAAATTTCTTTTCTTTCTCATCACTCACAAAAGCTCCTTATTAGCTAATTGTAAATCCATCAGGATAAACAAATTCGTTTTGGATCATTGACTGTGGAATCAAGAAAGATGTGTAAGTTGCTGTCGGAGTAGTACCACCTTGAGTATAATTAAGTCTCAGGTATCTCTCACAAGAACTGTCAGCGGGTACACCTAGTACAAACTTAGATCCAGCAGCGTTAAGTCCGATGATTGCTTTAGTGGCAATCACTGCAGCTGAAGAGAAAGATGAGTTATCATCAGTCTCTAGGGTTACAACGTAAGTTTCATCTCCAGTAGTGAAGTCTGTACCTACATCTAGGACAACAACAACGGCCATAGGTTCACCTACACCGATGTTACGATCTCCACCGAGATCAACGATGTTTGTAGATACTGCAGTGGTAGTTACCGCCTGAGCATCTGAGAATCTTTGATATGCATCTAAAAACATTTTTAACTCCTTTTTAAGTTAATTGATTTTGTGGTTCTTGTGATGTACCTAGCCTTATGCAGAAACATAACCACCTCATTAACAACACGCACAACCTCCAACACGGCATGACGGACAGTCCGGAATACTATGTTTGGAGAACTATGAAGAGTCGGTGCACTAACCCAAACAATGCCCAATTCCCTAATTACGGGGGTAGGGGCATTCAAGTCTGTGAAGCGTGGCTTAGATCCTTTGAGGCTTTCTTCAAAGCCATGGGATGTAGACCTACTCCTAAGCACCAACTTGACCGTATTGATAATGAAGGTAATTACACCCCTAACAATTGTAGGTGGGTAACTCCAAAGGCCAATGGCCGAAACAGAAGAACCAACGTGTGGTATACATTTAGAGGAGAGACCTTGACTGCGGTTGAGTGGTGCGACCGCCTTAACCTCAATAGAGGTGCTGTAGCCAAAAGGCTTAAGGCTGGCTGGACTCTTGAGAAAGCTCTCACTACCCCCAAAGTACCCAGAAAAAATCGCACTAAATGTAGTCAACATAAACTCCTTTAACGCATACCGCTATGAAACAGTTGCCTCAGTCTCAAGTAGTGAATCACAGATTCTCACAGGTATTGTTCTAAAGTGAGGAATCTCTTTTCCATCAACATCTTTGTACTGAAGCGCACTTCCTACCATGTCGTCACGTCTTTGGATGTCAAGCATCTGGAAGATCGTTCGGTTACAATAGAAAGAAAGCTTAACACCATTTCTATTTGGGATTCTGTGGATCGCTTTGATCATAAGATCAATAAGGTCAGCCGCAGAAGACTTCGCTACCAAGTTAGAAATATCGATGTTACAGATACGTACTGCGTATCTCCAGTCTTTCAAACAAAGACCTGCATCCATATTAAACTTATCTTGGTAAGCACGTAATCTTGCACCAGCAACAGCAGTTGAAGTTTGGATAGTCTGTAATCCAAGGTCTTCATGAGAGATACCAGCTTTAGATCCCTTAGGATAAATACCTGAAACTGACTGAGCACCCCATCCGATTAACCAGATAGAAGAGTTGTCAGAACCAGCGCCCGCACCACTTATGATGTTCTGTGCGTTTGTTGCTGAAAGGCTTGAATATCTTGGAGACAATCCAGTAAATTCTTCAGGGGCCGTTCCACTGTTTCCGTAGAAAAGAGTTGAACTAAATTCCTGGGCCATTGCTTCAAGGAAAGACTCAGCTTCAGAAAGTCTGAAGTCATTTACGTTTCCATTAAGCTTAGCTACTCGTTCGTCAACTTCTGACCATGCTTCAAGCATACCTGCTTGTTCATCAATCTGAGCTGTGAGTGATTTACTAGGTTGAACACCTTGGTTAAGCAATCGCCATGCAACACTTGGAAGTCCAGTACGTACAGTAGTTCTGTGTCCTGTAGGTAAGTTACCTTCCATGAAAAGCATGTCATCGATTACTTCGTTCTTTTGAGCTAAAAGCTCTACAATTTTTGCTACTTTACCATCTGGATCAAGCCTCTTTGCATGATCAGATAGCGTTGCGGCGTTAGTTGATAATGTTGCCATTACTATACTCCTTTATAGTTTTTGTTTATTTCTTTTCCTCCCCATAAAATAACTCTGCTGTAGTCTTAGGTGCTTTCTTCTCTTGATTAGCTCCGCCTAGTATTAATGAGTCATTGGCCATAACAGCTCCAATACTAGATAGGATACGTACAATCTCCGGATGATCTCCATATCCTGTAGTGTCTAAAAGATTTTCAAGCTCTTTGGTACCGAACCGCTCTACTACTCTCTTAGCATTCTCAGATGACTGATCAAGATTACTTCCACCTATTATGGGGTCACTAACTACAGTCTTTCTCCATGCCTTCAACTCAGCTGCATGAGCGTTGTCTTCAGCTTCTACATATCTGCCTAACATTTCTTCTTGCTTATCCAAGATGCCTTGGGCCTGCGCTTTATTCAGTCCATGGTCTTTTGCAAATTCCATAACTGATTCAAGAGCTGGTTCTCCTAGGATTCCATCTTCTTTAAGCTTGAGTTCAAAGTTGGCCTTATCTTTGTCATCTTTCTTTTCCTCAGGTTTCTCTTCATCTTTGACTTCTTCCTCAGATTTCTCTTCAACCTTCTCTTCAGCTGGTTTCTCTTCCTCTGATTCTTCTTTGTCTTCGACTACTTCTTCTGATTTTTCTTCTGATGACTCTTCTTCTTTTCCATATAATACTTCTGCAGTTGATTGCTCAATTACTTCCTCTACTACTTCTGTTTGTGCTACTGTCATTCCCGCCCCCTTAGTTAGGTTTCTTATTAATCTTCATTAACTTTATTAAAACGTTCTCATCTGCTTCTGAAATCTCCGACATAAGAAAGTGTCCTATGTCTTGCTTACCTGCTCGGTATGATGCTGAAGCATGGCTGTCTGGGGAGAACACACTTCCAAAAGTGTCGCAGTGTTCTAATAGTCTCCACATTAAACGCATCCCTGATTTAGTACCAAGAACAGTCTTGATATCAGTAAGCTCTTGTGCCCTACGCTTTTCCTCCGCGAGTCTCTCTACTTCATCTCTTTGGATTTCAGCTTCATCTTCATAAAAGTTATCTTCTAAGTTATGCAACTTCAGCTCCTGTCGTTTTAAGTAGCTCAGTCAATGCATTACTCCCTTCAGTGTCTGTTTCACTTAAGGTCTTAGCTGAATCAACCATCTGTGATTGCTCAGCTTGCTGTTGTAATTGTTGTTGCTGCTCTTGCTGTGCTTGAACTAACTGCGCAAACTCATCTGTAGTTCTTAGAAGGTCTGGATCAATTCCTATAATGTTGGCATATCTCTCTAACATCTCTTCAAGGTTTGCTTTCTGGACAAGTGCTGGATCGAACTGTGCTGCTTGTCCTAAGAATCCCATAAATCTTTCAATCGTTGCAGCTTCAGCAAGCTTCTGTGCTTGGGCCATGATTGAGATGTACTCTACAGAGTACTCTTGTCCTTCTAACTCTTCTGGAAGCTCAGGTAATGCTCCTCTCTTTTGTAATATAAGGAAGGCATTTCCGATAAGCAGATCCAGTAGATCGGTATCTATTCTTTGAAGTACAGGACCTAGGCCCAATAGCTTCTCTTCATGTTTCTCTTCAATCTCTCGTGCTGTGATTTGTCTTCTATCAGAACTAGAGATCATTCTAAATAGATCCACAAAGTAAGCTCTCTGGATTCTTTCCATGATTTGATTGTTCTTTGCTTCAAGTTCACTTACCTCAAAGTTCATTTCATACAGTCTTCTAAAGCCAGCTTGTCCTTCACGCTCATCATGATAGGTGATCTTACCTGGTATCTGTGAGGGACTTGCTTTCCTAAGTGATGTAGGTCCAATCATTGAAGGCTTAACCTTCTGATCAATTGCTTGAGCTGATCTCTTCTCAGCATGTTGGAGTTGTTTAACGTCCCCAATTGCTATCATCCCAGGACATCTTGAACCGTAAGCATCTTCACCTACAGTCTCCCATCTAACCGCTAAGACTGGGTAGTAGTCGTAGCCTTTCTCTTGAAGAATCTTGTCTGATACATCTGAGCTTGAGTCTGTTGTTGGTGAGTTAGCTGATGTTCCTTGCTCGTAATATACAGAGATAAATTCTTGGAATTTAGATTCTAATTTGTTTGGATCGTAGTCATCATTAGGCTTAACCATATGTGCTACGTTGATCCATGTCTCTTGTTGGTTGTTCTTGTATAGGTTTTGTACTGATTCAGATATGTTGGTCCAGTCTACCTTATTGGGCTTGTCTGGATTGGTACGTCCAAACTTGTCCACGATCTGTCGTACAGTCATCTTAAATTCTCTAAAGAAGACACGAGCTCTACCTTTCTTATCGTTAGAGATCATGAAGCTTCCAACAGGAAAGCAATGGAAGTTAAAAACATCCTCCATATCTTCATCCATAAAGATGCATCCTGTACCATAGTCTCCAAGATCTCCGTATAAAGGAGAGAGGACAGTGTAGAGATTAGATCTTATGAAGGCCTCACGTAGAACCTGTGTGGCATCCGCCAAATAAGTCTTTACCATGTCAGTCTCTGATAGCTCTTTCTTACCAATTGCTAACTGAAACCAAGGTCTCGCAGGAGAGGTGACCCCGGCCATCATACCAGATTGAAATACCCTAGATGCTAAGGAGCACTCAGAGTTAATTATGTTTTGGTCTTTTCTTGTGTAGTTGCTTGTCTTAGACACAAAGAACCTAGATCTCTCAGGGCTTATGAAATCAGATAGCTCTCTATATCTAGGAAGTAGTGAGCTTATATCATTTCTAAGTTGTTGCTCAACTTGTCGATACTTACGTCTCTTTTCCATGTTAGCAGTAGCATCACCCATCTTATTGTCCTAGTAAGCTCTTTGAGCCAGTTGCTATTGTAGAAGATCCGCCCGTGGCAGTGCCTGCTTCTTTGGCCTCACGCTTTCTACGTGTTTGCCTACGCCTTCCTTTTAATAGATCTTCAGACGCAGACTTCTCAGCATCAGCTTGTTTCTTCTTGAGGTTAAACTCTGCTTTAAATTCTTTTTGAGTTCTATCCGCTTCAGAGGCCAAGACCTTTGAGAACTCTTTAGCTCTCTTTGGTTTGTCTACAAAACGTTCCCCTGCTTCTCCTGCGACTGCGACTGCAGATACAGGATTTACGAAGTCTAGTTTAAGACCTGTCTTATCCCGGACTTTATTAAATAGTGGCTTGGTGCCAAAGCTCAATACATCTTCAGCAGATATTCGTTTGATCTGCTTGACTGCCTTCTTTAACGGACTAGAATCTCCACCCATGGAAATCTCCCTATAGTTCTTTTATGTAAATTTCTTCTAGTTTAGAATACCCAAGACGGATAAGAACAAGGCTCCAATCATGCTTTACAGTCGTACTTTGCTGTATATAGTGGATGCCCATATTTTTAAGTTCCTTCTCGCAATACTTAACAAAGGCTATCCCGTTGCCTCTGTATATCTTTTTTATAAATAATGCGGTTTGTTTTGCACAAAGTAAAGACTTATGGTGGATATGATCGTCTATCGCAAACAGTCCATATCCCACTATCTTGTCACCCACACTCGCAGTGAATAGTTTTATGTGCCCATAGTCTTGAGCTTCAAAGTAGTCCTCTTTTCGTATCTCTAGTGTTTTAGGTAGCCCTACCTCGAGGTTGTGCTCTTGCATCAAAGGACGAGCTTCTTCAAACTTCTCTTTAATATCAGCTAGTTGGTAGTTAATTGAAGGGGTCATAGTCTTCCATCTGTCCTTCTTGGTTATACATTTTACGGATGTACTCGAACTCATCAGCAGCGGGCATGTCTTCTAACGCAAAGGTTAAAGAGAGGGCATCAGCAATATCAGGAGAAAAGCCTAATCGTTTTTTAACTTGTTCCTTTTCCTCTAGTGCTAGTTTGCCCTTCTTTAAAAAGTATTTGACTGATGTTAGTTCTCTTTTCAATTGGTTACACGGGTTTAACGCTCCACCACGCTTAACCCATTCTGCCATCTCAAGCCACATCTCTGATCGTTTATTAAAGTATCGTTCACTTGTTGCTTTCGCAGCAAAGTGTATCCCTATTGGTTCATGTCCTGCTAGTTGTAGTGAGTCAATAACCGATGACCCGAACCCCCCAGTATCATCTACCAGCTCCAACTCACTACCCCATTTCTTCTTCGCTTGGATAACTCTTGCTGCTACTTCGGGTCCTTTGGCCTTACCCATCCTTACGTATTTAAATGATGCTAGTCCTTGCCTTGGGTAAATGACTGTAAAATCAAGACCTTCACGCGCTACATCAATACCTAATCTCTTTTGTGAGTACTCATATTGATCTGCTGTTAGGTGTCTCTCCATCGCTTCTTCTACTTCAGCTACTGATAGTAGTGAGTTGATAGCAGTCTTTGGGAAGTGTCCTAATATATAGGACATAACCCAAGGATCTTCTCTTCCATATTGATCTATTTGTTCTTGGGCCCATTGCTTATCAATACGTGGTGAACGTAATGGATCATCTGGATCTCCAGTGATTCTAATACAATGCCACTTCTTAGATGTTGATGCTTCATATAATAATCCATCCATTGATATTGGGTTTCCAGCTTGGAGCACCTTGGCAAATCCACCTCGACCTAATGTCTCACCTACTGCCTGCTCAGCTGCCTTACCTATTTGAGGAGGTATGTCTCCTGACTCGTCTATCAGAAAGAGAACATACTTACCGTGAACACCCGAAAGGGTCTTACCAATTGTCTCTATATCCGCTGACTTAGGGAAGGATCTTGCTGACAAGAACCATGTCTCAGGGTGATCATTGCAAAAGATCCTAGATTGAGTCCATGTAAAGTTATTAGTTAAGTACTTAGACTTCTGTTGCCACTTACTCATCTCAGGCCACAAGTTGTCCTTTAAGTTATCTAATGTCACGGCTACAGCTGCACCTTTAGGATGCTCCCCTTTCTCACCATAACAAGATAAGAAGTTCCAACCACACCACGCAAGTAGTGCAGACTTTCCAGGCCCCGCGCAGGCCTGTAAGGATATCCTAAGAAGTTCTCTATCTCTTGAAGCAAAGGCCCTCAACCCAAGGACTTGCCAAGCATCAGGCTCAACTCCAAAGTGCTCACGTACAAATGAGCAAGGGTCCTTTCTCCACTTCTTAATATTCTTCTGTGCTTGCTCTAATTGGTTCATAGACTCTCTAACTTATTCTTTAGATACTCAAGCGGGAAGGATAGATCCTCTGCTTCAGGCATCTCATCAATTGCATCTTTAACTTCAGTCTTTTGCGCTTCAGTAGCTGTGATATCAGGATTCTCAGTTACATGAATTAGAAACCACGCGTCCTTTTGATCCTGGTTCATACTAACTCGTCTATATATGTTTGGATTCTATTGGTTAAGTTATCTAGCTGTTGAGCAGTTAGGATGCCTTCAAATGTTCTGGGTACTGACATCTCTGGATTTTCTTTAGCTAAAGCATCAGCTCTTCTTTCCCAGAAACCAACCACTACATTTGCTCGTTCTGTCTTCCAGTCCCAATCAACAGACATTATACCTGCGAACGCCAGGGTTACATCTTCCATTACGCTTCTTCGTATGGTTCTTACTATATCAATTTCATAACTCATGTCTTCTCCTAATTATCTACAAGGATTCCATCGAATCCTCCGAATACATCCATATCATTTACATCTGTTACCACTTCTATTTTTACAATAGCGGGACCAACTACTTCTGGATAAGGTCCGTAAATCCTATCAGCTAAGCTCGTTCCAAACGAAACAAGACCAACCTCATCTTCTACAACGTATTGGGTCTCGTCCACATCGGGGTGGAGGCTGACTCTCAAAGTAACATCTGCCTGTTTAATTGAGTTGCCACCTGGGCTGTCAATGTTAGCGAAGAAGTGGGTTAGGTACATTTTCTGAGTTGAGGGCACTCCATAGATAGCCATATGGGTTGTACCTAGACCTGCTTTAATCATCGCTGTGACCGTGACATCTGTAGCCGCCGTTGCTTTTATGTCCCCAACATTAGGACCAGCAGTCCCTGAAGTTAACACTCTCATTCTATGAATGATTACATATGAGTTAGCCGTGGTTACGGGAGTAGTGCCATCCATAGTTATATCTTCTGATGTCTCGGCGAGATCCCATGTCTTTAAACCCCAGATCCTAATAGTTCTGGCACCAGTTCCTACTGGAGATCCATCGTCATTTGCGTCTGAAGAAACAATGTCGTGGAGTCTCGCTGCTGTAGGAGCTAACCATACTGGCTGATTGTAAGTAGCATCTGCTCTATCCCAAAGATCTGTTTGGACCCCAGCATCGGCATTAGTTGTTTGCCCAAACTTATCAACGGGGTAATGTCCAGGGACAGCTCCTTTCGATATTTCAAGCATCACGTCTTTTTGACTTACAAAACTCATTCTATTCTCCTAAATTACAACCCATTGTGTGCCATCAGACATTAACGTGAAGGAGTCCCCTAGACTTGTGAAACTCATGGTAGTGTCAACTACGTCTGATATTATGTCTTCACTTAAAACTGTGTTTATAGTTACTGTGTTTGAGCCATCAATCTTCTTAAAGGTAAAATGTCTATTCGCACGTGTGACAGCAGATGGCATAGTGAATGTTATGTCATTACTCGAAGTGTCCGCTAATATTGTTTCATGCGCATTGGTTACAGTTAACGTAGAGGCTGTTTGCGTGGTTATAGGAACTTCTGGTCCAGTTAACGTACACGTCCATTGCTCACCATTTGCGTGAGTGGAGGGTGTGATTTTTCTAAACTGAGCTTCCCAATAGGGCTTATTAATCCATATAGTTCGGTTATCCACAATACCATTGAGCGCGCCTGCTACAGTAGAGTTAATACCTACTTCGATATTTGGTTGACCTGATATATCCACAAACAAGAACTCGCCTAAGTTGTCTACAACTTCTAACGCACTTCCCGCGGTGATATGTGATTGAACATTCCATTTAGCGGTCTCGGATGTATTGTTAATAGCCTTACCACGTGTTGCAAAACCTGCAGTACCAGTGGCATTATCTGAGTCTACAAAGTTAGAGCCCCCTGTCTCCCCAAAGAAACATCTACCTGCATACTTAAGTGAGGGAAGTATGACCTCTAATGAAGCATGGAATGTTAATGTTCCAAGTATACCTAGTGAGGAGTCATCAGATGTTAAAACCATACCTTCAAAGTCTGCTCCACCTTGAACTATATTGAAGCTCATATCAGTTGAACGATTAAGCCCCGTTGGTGCAGCTCTCACTACCATTCCAATAGACCCACCATTCATCTCTGATCTAACTGCACCCGCTGTTTCAGTGTAGAGTGCTTCTTGCATCCACCTAAAAGCACCAAGGCTATCACCCACTTGAGTACTAGCTGGGACTGCTTCTGTCCCACGAGACTTAACAAGAGTTACATTGTACCCAACAGTATCGTCACTTAGTTGTCTAAATACTGATACTCCATGAGTTGCTGTTTCATTTATGAAGTTACTTATAGCATAGGTGACTGCACTAAAAGAATAAGTGCCTGATGTTGTTCCACCAAGTTGCAATCTCTTTTCCGTTGAATCGTATAGAAGCTCGTTCTGATCAAACTCAAAACCATCTTCAGCTGCTTTAACGAAAGGAATATGACTTGCATCCCCTGCTACTAAGGGAGTGTCTCCATGGATGTCGGCATCATTTATGTGAGTTGATATCTGCGCGTGCGTGTGGCTCCCAATATTATCAAGCTCTGTGTGATCAACACCTGAAGTGGACCCTGCAAAGGTGACTAACTTGTCTTCATCTATAGTTAAGGCAAGTGCTGGAGCATCTGCACCATCTGGAGTGGTTCTAAACTGTATCCTTCCAGGGGATGACGTTGAGCTGATAGTTCCACTGTTAGACGCCCCAAACCTTATGTCTGCAAACTGATCATAATGGCTACCTGTCCAACCAACGCCAGCAATGGTTAAGACTCTTTGCCCATTGGTTATTGCTGCGTGAGTGTCATCATCCGTGTTGGACCGAGCACCAATGATTACTGATTCAAGTGTAGTTGAATGTCTGTGCACAACCACTTGGGCCGGAGCAGAACCCCCAATGTCATTTACTCTAAGTTTTGCAGCATACACTGTACCATCAATGTCTATACCCGCTGTCTCAGTACCAGGATGACCTGCCTCAATTTTGTCCTCACCTTCAATACTTCCATCAGTGTGGAGATCCTCGGTAGCGTTGGTCCAATCGATATGCTCGTTAACTAGATTCAAGTGATCATCAAGTTCGTAATGAGTGAACTCTGGAATCCCATCTACACCGAAATAGAGGTTATCATGTAACAGGTTGTTTACGAAGACGTACTTGTTTTGACTTTCATCCCAAATAGGTAGGCCACCATGTCTCTTTATATACCCAACACTCATACTAGACTCACATCGAAGAAGTCAGCATCAACTACATTAGTTATTGTATAAGTACCATTGTAAGTAACATTGTCGTAGATTGTAATCGTGTCCCCAACAATGCAGTTGTGGGTAGGTATCTCAAGTCTAAGTGTTACGCCTACAACTATCTCAACAGCAGTTTCTATAAGCTTGTTCTTGTGATCATAATCAAGAGCTTCATCCACATGATTTAAGATGTGTTCAAGCTCCCCTTTAAATGGGTTATAGTCTTGTTTCATTCCTCATCTTCCCATGGAAGTTCTGGATCCGGGAAGTCCCCTGTGAAGGCCTCTATCCAAAATGAGCCAGGAGTCCTGATCTCTACTACTTGAAAGTCACCATTGAACTCAGCATCTTCTCTAATCCCAATGATGTCTCCAACCTTTAATCTGTGGTCAAGCAATCTAACCTCAACTCTATTAATATGTGGTGGGTTGGGTAGCTCAACGATGAATACTGCGCGTTTGTTGTCCCGCTTCACATCATCATAGTGGTCTATCTTATCAATGATAGTCTCCATCTCTCCATCAGCTAGGCCTGGATAGTGTGCTACCATTATGAGTAGACCTTGGTGAATCCAGTTAATATGTCGTGGTCTACATTGTTGTAAGTTAGCGTTGTGACAAGCTTAGTCACTGAGTTTAGCTCATAAGTCCACACTACAACGGTGTCGCTAGGTGTCGTCCTTTGCACATCATCATGAAGTGGGAGACCTACTGAGCTTAATATCTGAAGATCAAGCCCACGTTTGATTGAGCCGTCAGGTTGAGTGACATCAGTTGCTGTTATTTCTTTATGATCGTGGGTGTCACCTACTGTGTGGCTATCCCTTGCTGATATCGGTTTTGACATTGACTACTTCCTTGAGTCTGATTCCTTTAGCTTCCATACGTTCGATAAGTAGTTGCGTCTCGCACAAGTCACAAGCACCTGGAAGTGCAACACATTGACATCGTGCTCCTACTGTCCAAGCTGTGAGTTGCTCCATGAGACAAACCTTATCTACTTCAAGCTCTGCGATGAGCTTTATGTCTTCTTTGATAAAGCCTTTGAGCTTATCAACTTGTTCTTTATATAGTTCTTTTCCATTACCTATTACTTGGTTCAAGCTATCTGTCATGATCCTAAGCTTGTGTTGTTGGTAATCCCAAGCTGCTTTAGCGTCATAGTTCTTGCTCATCTTGCACCACTCAAAGAATGAATGAACTATTGGCACAGTCTCAGTGGGTTTAGATCTATCAAATGTTTCAATGTTGGCCATCTAAGAACTCCTTTAAACCTATAAACTTCATCTCTCTATCCCCATACATAATCTCCATACGGTCATTCATCTCTTTTACTCTGTCCCACATCTTCTTCTCAAATACCTCTAAACACTTACTTATGTACTCAACATCAATAGGCGGCTCATCAGTTGCCATGTTTACTCTCCAGTTCACCAATATAATCAATCAACACAGTAGCGTTTGTAAACTTATCGTCTTCTACTGTGCGCCATAGTCTGTAACACTTCATACAATAGATAACTCCTGCAGGCACAGTGCTGCTAGGGCCAAGAGGGCAATCACGTAAAGATATACAATAATCGTTTGGGCACGTTTCACTCATCGTCCTCGTCATCCATTGAACCACCAACTATATCTTCTAACTGTAACTTCCCTGTTACCTTTGACTCAACCTTATCTGCCCAACCGTGGTTGTTCTTCAGAAACAGCATTGGAAAGGAGCCGATATAGTCTCCAACCAGTGTGCCTTCTACTAATTTGTGCTCTTGGATATCTTTGCAAAGCGCAAAGACCTCATCAAATTCAGGATGTTGTTTACACCACTCATACAACGTGGCACGTCTAATCCCTACAATAGTAGCGAACTCAGTTATTGTGGGAGGTCCTCTCTTCTTCATGACCTTCCTAACTTTAACCTCATCATCACGGATATACTCTTCTTCTTCTACTACTTGACGTGGTTTGTTCTGGAAGAAGTCCAACATCTGAGCACAGTAGATCTTCTTATATTTAGTTGGTTGACCCATCTTGCCGTTATTGCGCCCTACGTTGACCTTTTTTGTACGGTTAGTCATTTGACAACCCGCTTATAAAGTCTTCAGCATACATAGTAATTAGCCATGCCTTTTTGTTCTTACGATGAAAGACAATAGGAGTTTGATCAGTTCCAGCGTCTTTCGCAGCTTGTTCCACAGCATCATATATATTCAACCTCTCTACTCGTTTACACTCTATTTGATATTTAGATAAGGACTCACAAACAACATCAGGACTATCAGGTGATCCACTAAATTGCTGACCACGACGCGCGGGATACCCTTTATCAGATAACCAATTAGCCAACTCCCTTTCTGCTGCAGCGCCTTTAGCTCTTGAGTTAATACGTTTAGCCATGCATCGACTCCTTCCAGATCTCTCCACGTACAATCTCACCTACAGTTGCCTTATGTATGCCAAACACGGAGGCTATTTCTCTCCGTACAAATCCAAGTTGTACTAATTGTCTAATTTGCTTAGCTCCAAGATATGTTATCTTTTTACCTTTAGGTTTAGTACCTAAGCTAAAGGGTTTAGCAGTTAGCCCGAGTAATTTAGCCCGACGCATATTCTCAGCGTTGGTTACATACTCAAGATTACTTAAGTTGTTGTTCTCTTTGTTTCCATCAATGTGATCCACCGTTAGTCCGTTCTTGGGACCTATAAAAGCTAAAGTAACTAAGTTGTGCATCTTCTTGACGTGGGCTCGCCCATCTAAGTGGAGACATAGTTGCGGATACCCTTTAGTGCTACGGCTCTTGCAGCTAAGGATTCTTCCACCTTTCTTTCTACCAGGTCCAACCCCAATAGACTTAACTCTACCAAGATTAGAGACCTGATATAGGCCTTCCCAATTGACACAATCTTTCCAAATTTCTTCCAATTGAATCCCCCTACTACGTGTGTCTGAGGTAATAGAGTAGTGCTCCTTATATATAATGACAAGTAGAGATTGACGATCACAGCGTTAACTAGTATTAATAGAGGAGTACCTTCTTGGTACGCTTCTTAGTTCAAAGTATTGATCATTTAAAAGAGGGGTTGTAACGGCCCCTCTTTTTATTTGTGTTGACAACCACAACACCAAACCATTAACCTCTACAACATGATCAATACGTTACGGACCAAACCATTTACAGTACCCACTAATTCAAGCAGACAATCTACTAAGGCCAAAGAAACCTTATGTTTATTGTGCACTGAATTAACAAGTACGAAGTTGTTTTTTGCTGGAAATCTCTCTTATATAAGAGAGAAAGAAACCAATAGCTAGACACAAACTCTATAACTATATAGTGTATAGAGTTCGGATATTCCTATGCCTAATTTGTTGGCTTAGGTGTTTTAGTCAATAAAATTGAGGGGTTACGATTTGAGAATTGAAGAAAGCATAAAACTAGTTATTTTAGAGAGGTACCCAGACTTTAAATTATCAGAAAAAAGTTTCACTTATCATGATGGCGCAGCGGGTAAACGCAAGAGTCCTGCACTGCTTCCTAAATGGATCGAGGAGTTCATACAACAAAATGCGTTTAGTCATGGGTGGACTCAAGAGACTATCGGGGACACCAAGAAGACTATTGATAATATTGTGGACCTCTTAGAGTTGGACAATATGGAGGCATCCACTGAGATAACTCTCTTAGATGTAGATGATCAAGAGCAGCTAGACGAGTCTCGAGATGAGTACCAACTGGTTATTGATAGAACTCAGAGTACTTTGGGTGTAGTTGAGGTGGGCTCTAATGTATTGAGCACCATGGGAGTAGATACATACAAGAACCTATTCACCTTTAAAGAGTGGAATCTAATCCGACCCCTAGCAGCACAACATAACTTCCTATATTATACAGGTAGTGATATGCCCGTGATGGGTGAGTATCTCACCATGACAGGACCCAAGCCTATAAAGAACTGTAACATGTATATGCCTCCACGCTGGCAGTTTGAAGAAGATACCCATGCCAAGCTTCACAAAGACCACCGGAAAGTCATAGAGATGCGATTTGCGGATGTTGAGAGTTTAGAGAGATACTACTGTGTGCTCTATCATATGCTCACAAGTCGTAATAGAAACATCTGTGGCCTAGTGAGTGATAAGCAAGGAACTGGTAAAAGTACGGTTATGGGTGAGATACCTTCAAGACTAGTCGGACTGGAGAATTTCAGTGTTACAGATAAGAAAGTCGTAACTGCTAACCATAAAGATATATTTATAAGAAGACGGTGCATCTTCTTTGATGAGCATACTGTGACTCCTAAACAGTATCCAGATATCAAGAAGCTAGTTGAGCGGATGTTGCATATTGACCCTAAAGGCAAGACGGCCATCAATGTACCCAACACTGCCAGTTTATTCATGGCGTCTAATAACTTTAGCGATATCTACACTGAGCCTGGGGATAGAAGGAATTACTTTCTGGAAGACTCTGAGAGATATATGAAAGAGGAGCTTGGGCAAGATTGGCTCAACGAGTACTTTATAAGATTAGAAGAGAGCCACGAGTTTGTAGCAAACTTAGGTTACTGGATCTTAAATACCTTTAAGGACTACAAATACCTTCCAGATGCAGTACACCGAGGACCTACCTTTGAGAAAATCGTTAGAGATACTGCAAATGAGACCTACCGGGATATTATAACCACCTTACAAGACCCTCAAAATAGTAGTGAACCTACCTACTCAGGGGCAAAGAAGAGACACAATAGGGATTTAAGACCTGGAAACACTGGGGCACAGTTTAATAGTTGTGGGCACTTTAAGACTTTCTTCAGGGATTTTAGGTGGGAAGGTGAACCAATTTGTACCGTAAAAGCAATAGGTGAAGGTGAGGCGAAACTAATACCAATAAATAACCAATAGTCGGGAGACATTTATGACAGAGATCGAAAGAGTTACAGTAATACTTGCTAAGCAGCTACATCAAATCAACATCTTGCAAGGTGGATTAGGCACCATTCTTAATGTAGATGGGGACAGGAGCAACAAAGAACACAACGAGGTTGTAGCAAAGCAGAGTTGGGAGAAGTACGAGGAAGTCTTAGCACACCTTGAGAACCCTGATAATTCAGTTTACCCTTGGGTCAATGAGTTGGAGGTAGAGTTCTCTATGAATCAGGCCAAAATGATGTTGGCCCAATGACCTAATAATCAGGTCAGTAATCGGGTCAAGTTGGGAGGATTATGATGAATGATGGTGATGCAAAAGAGGCTGCTACTTTAATAACTTTAGCGATACTCTGCGCTTTTCTTTGGGTATATGACATCTTTTTTAGTTAGGGAGGGAAAGATTGCATTTAGGCTATTACAGTAGTGAGGAAGAATGATAACTTTACAGCAAATTAAAGACTTAGACCCCTGTTACAACCCAGCTAAATATGCTCCAGATAACTGGGAGGGTACTGCTCAAGATATCCTTAGGGACAAAAGAGTTCCGCCCGATGATAGGTTGTGGGTGGTTTGTCGAGAAGAATTCATAGGCAAGGATCTGCTTTTTAAGTTTGCAGAGAATTGCTGCGGGCAAATTGTTAATTACTTGCCCGAAGATGAGCAACTAGAATACTGTAACGTCCTTTCTATAATTAGAATTGCAAGAGAAGATAATGATCATGAATTACGGGATGCTGCTTGGGGTGCTGCTAGGGGTGCTGCTTGGGATGCTGCTTGGGGTGCTGCTTGGGATGCTGCTTGGGGTGCTGCTGGGGATGAGTTTTGCTACATGCTAGCTGATATGATTGATGGAACTTTTGAAGACTTCTACTTGATAGATAGGCTGGAGAAGATCAGGGAGATAAAGAGTGAGTAATTTAACCTGGTTAGTAAATCGAATATTAATACTTACCCAACAACTCAAGACCCAAGAGGTGCGGATCGAGAATCTGCTTGGATGCATTGGTTTTATAAGCCTAGAAATAGGAACTAATAAATATTGGAAAAGTAGAACTAAAATACTTGAGGCAATAATCTCTTCAAATAAAGAAAAAATAACGTCAACACTCGCAAAAGACGAGCAGATAAGGGGAGAGGGATAATGGTAAGCCAGCACTCTATAAACCACACTATTAAATGCGCCCAAGATCCATTATTAAAGGAAATCAAATCACTTAAACAAGAGATCGAGCGCTACAAGAAACGTGAAACTATATATGAGGAGTGTCGGGCGTTTTATGGAGATTGGATTGGGCATTTGGTTTATTTAGAAAAAGGCAAACTCGCAAGAGAAACAGAGCAAAAGCTCAAGGCGATAGATGATGAGTGACTTTAAAACTGACGGGCATGTAGTTAGCAATAAAGATGGTCACATGGGGATCTTTTCGTGTGTTAACTTTTTAAACGACAGGATGGACGAAATCGAATCACTTAAACAAGATCAAGAGGTTTTGATTGAGGCGCTTGAGAAAGCATTGTTAATTATACAGATGAGTAGGTATGTGTGTTCTCACCATGATATAGCTAGCTTTAATCCTGATACATGCGAAGAGTGCGAAGGTGAGCGAGATGTATTGTTATTTGTAGACAAAACGAAGATAGCCCTCGAAAAAGTTAAACCCGATAGGGATGATTAGTGAAAACAACACCTTATAAGCCAATCTACTTTTTTAACTGGAGTAAAAAATGAAGCCTGAAGAAATTAATAAGATTATTGCGGAGTATATGGGTGATAATAGAGAAGAGTTTTTTAACGGTTGTTGTTATGAAACTCTAAAGCTATACACCGACTCAGTAGATGCTTGTTTGCCAGTGGTTGAGAAAATCATGAGAGAAGAAAACATTTATTTAAAAGTGTTTTGGGAAGAGATGAATTTCTTAGCGGCATTTCACGATTGTGATGGTGACTTAGTGATGTCTTTTGAGGACAAATCACCCTCTCTCGCCCTAAGCACAGCCCTAGCAGAAGTCATTAATAGCTTGGAGGAGAAATGACAGATAAAATAGAATCAACCGCAGAGTTTTGGATGCGAAGATGCGAGAAGCTGCAAGTAGAGAACGGAGTGTTAAACGCTTTTTGGATACAAGAGGTTCAAGATAAACGTGACATTATTAATGTACAGTCTGGTTTAATCGATGAGCTTTGGGAAGTTGTTGATTATTATGAAGATGAGTCTAATTTTTACGATTTTATGTGTAGTGCAGGTGGTGACGTATGGTTAAGTGATGATGCACACAAACGAGCCCGAGCCATCAAGGAGAAGTATAAGAAATGAAAATACTATTATTGATACTACTCACGTCATGCACCGTGAATAAGCTGGTTGATCCGTTGACCTATGAGCGCGAGATAGGGCTAGTCTGTGTGAGCATAATGCTTACAAGCGCGTCTTATCCTGATCAAGATACTTGTGAAAGAGCGCTATACGAGCTATGTCCTAGAGGCAGTTTATATGCGGAATGTTCCGAGAAATTAAGGAGATAAGAATGGAGTTAATGAAAGTAGAAGAGAGCAACAATTCATCCACAACGTGGATTAATTTAGACAGAGATGTAAACATCGACGCGATTAACTGGATACATGATACAGATCAGTTAACTCTGTATGTTGGTGGGAGGCCATTTAATACGGCGATCACGCAAGAGATCTTAGAAGAGTTTGATCTACCTAGAGACATCTGGAATAAGCTTAAGTTTAACCAAGATGAGAAATTAGAAAGACGAAAGCAGATGGAGATCCGGGATCAAGTGGATCTTGAGAAACTAAAAGCTGATCAGACACCTGATCATTTAAAACTATAACCATTCCTGAGGGGGACACATGGAAAATTCAGCAGACTTTCCGCCAGTAGAGACGGAGCAATTTAGACTACCTTTAGTTAGAGAGATACCCATATCAATACTTAATCGTATTGTTGACTTACACAACGGACAGATCAAAGGCCTGGCAGCGGATCAGATGAGACAAATCCCACCACTGTACTGTGAGTATCAGCGGGGCGTAGCAGCTACCTGTGCTGTGATCTTAAGCTGGATTGAGGACGTTCCACCTAAGACTTACGGTAAGGGTCAGAACTGGATTAAGACTCCACCTATGGACAATTTGTAGTGGATAAGTACAACCACACGGATGCCCTCCAGACATTACACGTTCTGGACGGGCATCTTACGGAAGCGTTTTCAGGCCTTAAAGGAACTTATTGCATTATCAAGGATGATCTGGTAGTTAAAGATTTAGGAAATATACTGCACTGTAAGAAAATTGAAGAGTCGTTAATTGAAGTTATGAATGCATCTACTATTGTTAGGGAGCATTTAGATATGTGGCTTGCTGTAAGCAGAGCTACCAACCCGGTACCTTTGATGCGGGAGGAACATTGAAAGACTTATTAGATAGCGCATACGAATTTTACTACATCTTTTTCAGGACGTTTATAATTACCTTGCCTGTAACCAGCGCACTAGGGTTTTTAATCTACTACCTGGAGAAACAGAAATGAAAAGACGAACAAAAACCATGAAGCAGATACTAGAGGAATTTCCTAATGCTTATCACGATGCCAGAGGGAACCTGTGCAATGGATCGTGGGGAAGTCGATTACACGCCGAAGAGTTTCATTGGTTAGGTAAAAGCGTACTGAAAGAGAGAGTTGATTTTTCATGGCTTGAAGCATGGCTATTACCCATCCCACCAAAGAAAAAGCTTTATGCGTTTATGCTCCACACAGGAGCCGTGTCATTTAGTCACAAAGAAATAGACCCGGAGAAGTTAAAGCAGGGTTGGACCTTAGCACCCGACTACAACATCGAGTATGACTCATGAACCATATCGAAAGAGCCTACGAGAATTGGATTTGCACTGTCTTAAATTTAAGACTTGCTGTAGGTATGAGTCAGTCAGAGTTGTCCAAAATATCTAAGGTATCCCAGGCGAGTATAAGTAAGTTTGAAGCTGGGGTCCACGAAGTAGGAATACTTACTTTTATACGGCTTAACTGGTACTTGCGTTTAGCAGTTGAGACGATGTTTGATACAGATTAACTTTGTTGTAGGCCACTAGAGAACGAATCATAATCCCAATTTGATATGTTAACTCGTGGCCTGCAGCTTTAAATAGGAGAGGGAGTATTCAAATGAACGAAACTTGGAAACCCATACCAGGGTATGAAGACAAGTATGAGCTTTCAACACTTGGGCGAGTGAGATCGATGCCTCGTACTGTAACGTATGACGTATTCAACGCCCACTATGGTCGTGACTTCACAGCGGCCAGGACAATTGAAGGTAAGCTACTTAAAGGTAGGCTACATAAGGGTAGTCAGGGGTTTACACTACATAAAGATTCAAAGTCTAAGATGTACACTATTGATCAGCTTAGAGCGCTAGGAGCGGAGTGATGGAGAAAGAAGTTGATAGTCTAGTTATCCTCTTTGGGATGTACCAAGATACAGTACAAAAGTTAATGGTCGAGAGGGCGGACAATAAACATAAAAACGAGGCGTCCCTTAGAAGTGAGAAACTCTCCATGGACCATATAGCTCACCTCGATAACGTTATAGAAAACCTTGAGGAAGTTATTAATAATCTTCTAGATAAAAACACCCGACTACGAAAAGGTTTACGTGGAGTTTTTAAGGCCGTTGATGAATTTCCTCGCCATAGACTTTGAATATAAAGATACCAATGAAGCTAGGTTAACTCTTGTATCCGTAGCACTATCAGATGGCGAGACTACCAAGTCTATTTGGCTACACGAAGACGATGAGAAGAAAGCGAAGCTTAAGAAGTACCTTCTTGGTATTAGGGCTACCCATACGTTGCTTTGTTTCAACTACAACGCTGAAGGTATTTCGTTAATTTCATTGGGTTTAAATCCAATACTCTTCAAAACCATTGATATTCAATGCGAATGGAAACACCTTACCAACCATCACGATAATTTAGGATACGGCCAAAATTTCTTTGAAGGACGAATCAAAGTCACTAGCCGTAAGAGCTACTTTGATGAAGATGATAAACTCTCTCACGATAGAACACCAACTAATCTCTTGGCCGCTACGTATAAGCTACTCGGCGGAGTTACTAAAGCAGATTACGATCGTAAGAATGAGATGCGGGATCTAATCCTTGGGACTGAAGATTACTCAGTCCAAAACATTAAGGACATCCTAGCTTATGGCGCAGGAGACGTTAAGGATTTATTCTTAACGCTACTTAAGATGGACACCTACTACGAGCAACTCATGCCAGCTGCTGAGTTTGAGAACTTGAGAGAGCACCAACTCAAACGTGGTGAGACGGTAGCACGCGCTGCTGTGATTGCATCCATTGGCTATCCAGTTAACCGAGAGAAGGTAACTAACTTTGCGGCCAACGTGCCTAAGATTATAGAGGAGCTTCATGAAGATATTAACTCGCAATTTCCAGATACACCGCCGTTTAGATGGAACAAAAAAGAGAATAGGTATTCTACACATCAAAAAGTTATCAAAGATTGGATTGGAAGTAGTGACTATTGTACTACGTGGGAACGGACTAAGACAAACGACTACTCTCTATCATTGGATGCCTTTGAGAAGTTTTTCAGTTGGCGTCACGATTTTCCTCGTAATAACTTTCCTGCTCAGTTTCTACGTTGGCTCAAAACTAATCAATCTTTAAATGGGTTTCGTCCGAAAGGACCTAACGCTAAGAATAAAGCTACGTTCTTTAGCTACTATGGCAGTGATGATAGAGCGCATCCATATCTAAATGCGTATGGTTCGCAATCTGCTAGGTATCAACCTAAAGCTCTAGGCTTTCTACACTTAAAGTCTGCTTGGATGAGATCCCTTGTGGAGCCTGCGCCAGGTAGAATGATTTGTGGTATCGACTACGGCTCAGAAGAGTTTCTCATTGGTGCTCTACTGGCTAACGATCAAGCGATGGTTGATGCTTACGCTTCAGGTGACGTGTATCTATACTTCGCAAAGCTCGTTGGAGCAGTACCGAAAGATGGAACTAAGAAAGAATATAAAAAGGAACGTGATGCTTTTAAAGCTACGGTACTTGCCATGCAATATCTCATGGGTCCTAAGTCTTTAGCGCGTAAACTCACAGCGGATACTGGAGAAGAGTACACCTACAACGATGCTAAGGCGCTTATAGCAGACTACAATGAAACTTTCCCAGACTCAGCTGAGTGGAAGGTAGACATACTTGATGAGTACTTGGTTAACGGGCATTTAAAGCTGCCTGACAATTGGTACATATGGGGAGACAATGACAACGATAGATCAGTTACCAACTTCTTAACTCAGGGTTACGGGTCTAGCATTTTGCGTAAGGCTATTGAGTTAGCACAAGACGCAGGACTTACTATCATTCTCCCATTGCATGACGCAGCGTACTGTGAGTTCGACTCGGGAGACTTAGCTGCTGTGGATACCTTGGCAGATTGTATGCGAGAGGCCTTCGCTTTCTACTTTAAAGGTAAAGCAAAAGAAGATGCTTTTAATCTTATTCGTTTAGATATAGACGTGTGGGGTCCTGACTGTGTTGAAGGCGAGATCACCACACCTGGCGGTTTAAAAGCTAAATCACAAAAGATGTACATTGACCCTAGGAGTGAGCAAGAATATGAAAAGTTCAAACAATACCTCAGTTGAGTGGAGAGATGTTAAAGGCTACGAGGGTATTTATAAAGTAAGTAGTGCAGGGCAAGTAAAGTCCTTAGAAAGGTGGAGCTTACGCAGAGGTAGGAAGTACCAAAAATTAAAAGAGAGACCTATTAAAATATGGAAGGATACTAGAGGGTACCCTCAATTATACCTATGTAGGGAAGGGAAGAAGAGCCCTGTTTCAGTTCACAGGTTGGTGGCTATAGCGTTTATCCCTAATCCTGAAGGCAAGAGAACTGTGAACCACAAGAACGGAAAGGTAGACGACAATAGGGTGCTTAACTTAGAGTGGATGTCTCAAAGCGAAAACAACCAACACGCCCACGACAATGGGCTTATGAACATCCGTCGAGGAGAAACTCACCCTAAGGCAAAACTTACTCAAGGGAAAGCTAACGAAATTAGGAAGTTATTTACACAAGATAAGAAAATGTATTCAGTAAAGAAGTTAGCACAGCAATTTAGAGTACACGAGGGAACTATAAGACAGGTTCTCTACAACAAAACTTGGAAGACTTGACGATCGAGCTCACTTAGAATACGCTCGGTTTGAGAAATACTTGAGGGGATAATTTATTATCCTAAAAATTTATTGCACTAAGGAGCAACATTATGGCTAATGTCAGAAAGGTGGGCGGGCGCCCTAAGTACATCAATTACAAAGATAGAGAACCAGGAGACCTAATCGTATTAGGTAAATATCTTGGACGCACAAAGAACCTAGATAAGTACGGACACAAAGGATTTCTAGTTCGCGACATCGCGGGCGGTCCAATGAATCAGCTTAACTATTCTGGACACCTCAACTACTTAATGGAAGCAAGTGAAGGACGCCCTGAAGTTGGTGAAGCTGTAAAGATTTGGTATTCAGAACACACTACACTTGAGAGTGGACAGTATGAAGGATCTCAATCTCACTCATTCTTAATGGTGACGGGTGACGAGCCTTCTGATCTTGTTGACGTAACTTTTGAAGAAGCACTTGAAGGTGACGTTGAGGGTGAAGAGTTGGCAGATGAGGATGATCTCAATGAAGTTGTTGAAGACCCTGCACCAAAGAAAGCACAGAAGGTAGCGGCTAAAAAGAAAGTCGCTAAGAAGAAAACTAAAGCGAGAACACGTACAAATGGTAGTGCTGTCAGTATGGCAGATCTCGACTAATAGTGATTCAGGCGCAACCTGCCCGGTTTTGGATAGGCTCATGTAGAACCACCCGACAACGATATGCCGAGAGAGTGGTTTACAGAGTGGTTGGGCTCGCGGGCTACCGCGTATTAATTAACTAATCCAGAGTCCTCAGCACTGACTCAAAAAGGCTCATTGTAGGTCGTATAACTTGCAAGGGAGTACGACCTACTCTTAAACTAACGATCGAACGGTGACATGTAGCAGGAGGACTTTGGTTTAAATCTCTCCATCTACTAAAGGTAGCTCCTTTAGTCTGCCCTGGAGGTACTTGTGTGAGGGTTTCAATTCCGTGAGGGTGATTAGGTCCTCTTTTAAACTAACTGCACTAAGGGGCAACTATGAAAACATCATTAAGAAACAAAAAATCAACACGTAAAGTTAAGACAAGAAAGAGAGTATCCCAGGCAACACGAGAAGCAGCAGTAGCTAGAGTGAAGAACGGCGAGACTGCCATAGATGTAGCCGCTAGTATCGGGGTTAGTTACAACGCTGTGTATACTTGGGTTAATAAAGGACTACCTACTAAGAGAAAAGGGGGAGTTGATTTGACTCCGAGGCATAAGGTTGTGATCTCAGACACCCTGCCAACACCTATGTCTATACCAGTGGTGGATCGTGAGGTTCTAAAGATTATGCAAGAAGAGAACGACAACTTAAAAGAGTTAGTGGTGCAACAAGCACTTATGATTCAAGAGTTGAGGGCGTAATGGCTTTAGTTTGGTACTCAATAGAAGAAGACGAGATATTTTTACATTGGAAACTTGACGCTATATTTTATGGGTTAGTGTCTCCTTTCCCTTGGGATAAATACGAATGTTTAGGAGAACTATAATGACAAACCTGGCATGACAGCTTGTCTGCCTGAGACAATGAAGAAGTATAAACGAAATATCAAGCGACAAATGGAGAGATGGGAATGAAAAAGAAAACTAGGTTGGAGATAATTAAAGAGTGCTTAGATAACTTAAAGGCAGGGGATAGCACCGATGAGTGGGTGGAGATTGCTATACACGAAATACGGGTGGTGATGGAGGAGACCAATAATGACAAAGACTAAGATAGCACCAAAGAAGAAAGCGGTTGATACTCGTCTCTCTTACTCATCAGCAACGCTTCTGAAGAACTGCTCAATGAAGTATTTCTACAAGAAAATTGCTGAAGTCAAACCTGACTCTGATGCTGAAGAGAACATGGTTCATTTCAACATTGGTAAGGCATTTCATTGGGTCCTCGAGGAAAATGGACACACTGAAAATGACTTGGATAAGTTACTCACGCAAGGGTGTAAAGCTTTTGACGTGGATTACTTCAGACCTATGATTCACGCTATGCTTTTGAGATACCTCCAAGTACATCAAGAGTCACTACTTACTGTAGTTAAGTGTGAGCTTGAGATTACCAATGAGATCATGATAGGTTTCGTTGATGCTATCATGATGGATCAAAGCAAAGAATGGTGGATAGTTGACCTTAAGACTGCAGCTAGGATGAATGAACTAACCTTCGCTAAACTTAAGAAGGATACTCAGCTTAATCTCTATGCGTATTTTGCAAACGATATTGCAGAAGCCTTGGATCTTGATCCTAGGAAGTTTGCTGGTACAAGATACCGAGTAACTACTAAGACTAAACTTAAGCAAGGTGCAACTGAAGGCTACGCGGATTTCGTAAAGCGAAACGCTGCTGGGATTCAAAGCTATGACATCCTCATCCCTAAAGAGGATATGTGTATCGAAGAAACTTATGATGCGCATGAAGATCTTCACATGGATTCAATGATGCTAAGGAGTGAGACTATTAAACCTACGAAGAATCTCACGTATTGTGATTCATTCTTTAAGCCTTGTCCTTACTGGAGTCGTTGTCATGGAGATGAGTTCACTGAGTGTAAAGAAGAGTTAAACTTTTTTATGAGTGGGAGTAAGTGATGGATAGGAATAAAATAATCGATGAGTTTTTAGTTAAAGGTTTAGAGTACTTAAAGTCTGCTGAAGCTTTTGCACAAGAAAATGTGCCAGCTTACTTAGAGGAGATCTTAAAGTTCCAAGCCTACAAAGAGGGAGTTAGTTGTTTATGGTCCCTGCCGCCCCTAATCCTTGCGATATTCTTAGGGTACATGACCTTCTTTAAGAAGTATGGGGAAGATTCAGAACCTCTGATAGATGTCCACGATGACGTAGTTATGTGGGGCGGAATGGGTACAATTCTCTTTAGTTGCCTTACTTTAAACGTATTCATAACTAACGCTCTAGATGTCGTACAAATCCACGTCGCACCTAGAATGTATTTAATAGAATACTTTAAGGACCTATGAACTACAAGCTACTAGACCATCAAGTAATCGGAGTTGAGTACGCCATTGATCACCACTATAGTATCAATGGTGATGCGATGGGCCTTGGGAAAACCCTCCAAGCTTTAGAAGTAGCGCGTAGGACTGGACTCTCTACGCTTATAATCTGTCCCGCGTTCCTTAAGGATACTTGGAAGATGGAAATAGCTAAGTGGGACATGAACATAAACGTACTTGATATCATAAGTTACGGCTCACTAAAGAAAGCGGAAGACTTATTTACCAAAGCGGATTTTGTCATCTGTGATGAGTGCCATTACCTTAAGAACATTGAGGCGAAACGGACACAGCACTTCCACAACTACATGTCAAGATACAAACCTGATAGATTCCTAGGACTTAGCGGTACACCTATAAAGAATAGGACGACGGAATTCTACTCACTACTAGCTATATGTGATGACAATCCTCATAGCACAAGTGGGGTCAAGGTTATGGATAAGTACAAAACTTTTTGGGACTTCGCTATGCACTTTTGTAACATGAGGCAATTTGAAGTTAGAGGCCGCATCGTCACTAAGTGGGAAGGACATCGAAATATTGAGGACCTTAAGGGGCTACTCAAAGGTAAGTACATTAGACGTAAAGCTTCTGAGGTTTTAGATCTACCAGAGATCGTGAGAAAGGATGTACTCCTATCCTCCAAAGATATTGATGAAGATCTTCTCGCTGCGTGGAATGGTAAGACTAAAGCTTTCATGACGCTTAAACGAAACAGTGCCAAGGTTAAAGCTAAACCTACTGCGGGTTACGTGAAGGATCTTCTTGAGCAAGGTGAAGGACCTATCATTATATATAGTGATCATGTTGAGCCTGTTCAAATGATGGCCAAAGAATTTAAGAAGTATAAAGTGAAAACTATTACGGGGGGAACTCCTATGGATAAGCGATCTAGAGCGGTTAATTCTTTTCAAGCTGGAGCAGTGGATGTATTAGTTGCCACTATTGGATCACTGTCCGTAGGGGTTACACTTACGAAATCTCGTAACATTGTGTTTAATGATTTACCTTGGGTCGTTGGGGATATCGCCCAAGCGGAAAAGCGTATCCACCGTATTGGACAAACAGGATCGTGCGTAATTCACCGTATGTTCTGGGGTAAGATTGATCATCATATTGGTCAAGAGTTAACTAAGAAAATAGAAACATTGGTGGAGGTGTTATGAAAAACTATCTAGTCACTCCTAACTACTACAAGGCAGCTAAGATCTATGACACACTTGTGTCATGTAGGACTTGGGAGCATCTAGACCATACTTGGGCGTGGGTGTTAAAGCTTAAAGAGCATATTGATTTCATAGGTACTGAGATAGAAAATCTTCACTACCTATACAATAAGAAGTTTGACGAACTACCACCGCGTGAGTGGCTTAGAGATATTTAAAGGAGAGGAGATGACTAACCACGACCATATAGCAACAAGTGAAATACTTCAGGACATTAAAGACACTCAAGCCGAAATAGCAACAATGGAAAGAGAACTAAACGGACTATCATTTATGGACGACCGATTATCTCAAATGAAAAGAGCTCATAGAATAAAGGGCATATTGGATAGACAAAGGTTTATTGATATATTGACGGATATTATTTTTGGACGTGAGTCCTGAATAAAGGAGAGATCCCTTCATCCATGATGGGACCTCTCAACTCGAAGACACCTACATAGTTGGGACGGACGTAGGGGTCAGAGACAAAACACACACATGGATCTATTGTTCCATGCCTGTAGCTATTTAAAAAGAAAATTAAAGTCTTCGGGATGTTTTAGCGGAGTTCTCACTGTGGGTAAGCCATTGCATGTTCTCCACATCATATCCCACAGAAGAGTCCTTACGGTCTACAGACGGGGTCAATTTTCGGCAATACCCACTCTCTTCCCACACTTTAAATAACCTGTGAAAAGTCTCGGAGTGCAATGCCCAGGTATAGAAGTCCTCCTTAGGGAGTAGTTCCTTACCTAGGTATAGGTGAGCTTTTAGGTATTGAATACCAGTGACTCGGCTTTTCATATTACGGTACGCTCTCATTAGAAAACCTCTTTTAGTCTTCTCATACCGTCTAGTGTCTATATTGTTTGTGTCCCTTCTGTGGGCTCTTTGCCGTGCGTTTATCTCTTCTTGATTCATACTCATGTTAACCACGACCTACGAAATTGGTAAAGACGCAGTTTAGCATATACAATTAACCTAATCCAAATCATTGTCACGGAGGACTCTTGATTACTCGAACTATGGTTATCAATGATATCCATTTACCTTTTAGTAACTCTAGACTTATATCCGCGGATGCTAGTGGTTTGGTTCTAGATGTTTTAGAAGACAGAGACCTAGATCGTCTTATCATTAACGGGGATCTCATGGACTTCTACAACGTGAACTCCCATGGTCCAAAACATCCCGACATCCAAACCACTTTAGAAGACGAGATGAACGCCGGACGAGATTTCTTCAGGGCACTTCGTAAGAGGTTCCCTGATCTTGAGATAGTTTATCTACTAGGCAATCACGGGGATAGGTTAGATAGGTTTATAATTAAGAACTCTAAAGTATTTTGGAACATGTTAACCATTAAGAATTATTTTGAGTTGGATGAACTTGGTATTGAGTTCCACCCGTATCCATATAAATATCAATTAGAAGACACCATTTGCGACATCATGCACTCTCCCCCAAGTTACGGGGAGAACGGGGCTAGAACCTCTCTACTTAAGAAGATGGATAGGATCCTAATCTATGGGTGTTCACACCGCGAGCAGAAAAGCTGCAGTACAGGGGGTAGTGGGGTAGTCTATTCCTCCTACTTCAATGGGTGGTTAGGCTCTACCACAGAAACTCCTGAGCATGAGAGGGTTTTCTCTTACGCTAAAAAGCATGATAATTGGCAGGAATGTTTCATCATAGCCAATGTAGTTGATAGGACCCAAGTACATATCACCCAATACTCCATCCGCGACCATAGTGTTTGCGTAGACGGCTATTTATTCGAGGGTTAAACATGAGTAATTTACATAAAGAATACGCAGTACCCACAAGCTTCACAGCTGGAGGGCATACCTTCAAGATACTGCTAGGGAAAGATATAGATACGGATGGTGCTATTGGCATCACCAAGTTTCTCCAATGTGAGATAAGGCTTAGGACCCATCTTGATGGTGAAGCACTATCAGTATCCCAAGTACAACAAACATACTTCCACGAGAAAGCTCACGTCATGATGATGATTCTAAATCAAGATGAGCTAAACTCTAATGAACCATTCATAGATAACCTAGGACAAATTGACTTCCAGATCTCTAGGACTGAGAAGTACTAATGGAGATTGGATTAGTTGAGAACTACCTGTCTGATCACTGTGTGATCTTGTGGTTTTATGAGAGAGCTAAAGTAGGAAAGGGCTGGAAGCGTATTGGTATTCAAAGAGTGCATCCAACCCACAGACCTGAAACTCTAAAACAAGTTATACGTAAAGGCGCGAAGATAATTGTACTAGGTCGGGGAACCTAGATCTTTTGTTTTAGTTCTATCGCCTGTAATAAGTCTGCTGATCTGCTGTGAAATTCTGATAGAGAGGACTCACCTAGTAAGTCTTTGAGAAGTTCTTTAAATGCTTCTAAACTGTCCGGGGATATGTGATTAAATTGTAGTCCGTGTTGAATCGTGTCGAGTACGTAGGTCATAGTAGTCCTCCTGTAAGACTATTATACTACATATCGTCAACGGAACAAACTATTCTAGCATCTAATAATTGATCCCTAACTGCCTGCTTTTTCATGTCATAGAATTTAGTCTCAACTATTTTCTTCTTGACACAGATACCTAGCACTTTCTTAGTGCACTTCTTCTCTCTAAAACATAGACCTGCTTTGTACTTGCAAGGTCTAAGTTGACTGTCCTTTAAGCTCAGCTGCGACGACATTACTGAGCAGCTTAAGTTCATGCTTAATATTAGACAATTTACGATCATCAACATCGTCATGGGGCTTGTTAGCTTCTTCATAATAGTCCGCTCTAAGTTTAAGGAATTTGTCTTGGTACTTCCTCTTTTCACGAGTGTGGAGATATTCCACACTCGATCCTAATAATCTGATTATCGCTTCAACCATTAGATTAACTTAACAAGATCGTTAGCAGCAAGCGCTAAACGTAGAGCAGCTTCAACACGCTCAATAACTTTAGGCTCGTCAAGAACTCCACCTAGCTCAGCAGCAGCGAACTCTAAAAGCTCCTGTCTCTCAGCGGCGTCCATGTCTTTTAACTCTGCAGGTACTGAACTGATGTCATCAAATGCAGGTCCTACGTGAGGCACTAGTGCCATAAGTAGAGCAAAGTCAGCTACGTCAATTTTACCATCGGCCATAGCAGCTTTACCTACTTTACCCATTTCAAATCCAAGCTTTAATACTTCTTTTAAATTGTGAATATCCATATCCCTCTCCGTGTTATTTTCTTAGACAAGCTAAGAGTTTAGTTGACTTATAATTCTCAATTACTTTTGTGAGCTTTATGAGCTCAGGGTAATCCATCCACCGAACTTGTAGGTGAAAGTGTAATGCCCCTGTATTAGGATCTCTGTGGTGGATCAATGCTCTTGGTTTATTGTCTGTGTATGAGACAGCTGCTAGCTTTGCATACTTCTTATTGAAGTGCTTTACTGCACCCTCAACATCATCTGATGTCCAACCTCTACTAGAATAATCTATGGCCCTACCGTGATGATGGGCGTCTGAGACTCTACCTTCAACCTTATCCATGATGGAAGTAATCGTTACAGGTAAGTCATTGTGTCCACAGTAGAGAACAAAGGCAGTATGTAAATAAAGTAACGCAGGCGTAATACCCATTAAGTCCTCCAAATTGACTTCATCTTTTTTACTAAACATCCATATCCTACAAATGTGTTTTAAACTTCTCAATGATAAGGTTTATTATAAAGGTTAGTCCAGCAATAAACCCACCGAGTTTTACCTTGTTAGCGAATACAGAGATCTTAAGGGATGCAACTTCTGCTTTACACTCCGCAATAGCTTTACGGTTTTCCCTAATTTCATACAAGATCACTTCCTTGAGATCATCCATATTCAACCCTTAGTTAATACTTAGTCAAAACTATCTGAGCATATATCTCAACCACTCCGACATTAGTAAAATGCCCAAATACTCCAGTGGCCAAACTTTGATGCTGTAGCTTGAACTTCTTAGTAGCAGCTATAGTGAACACCCCTTCAAGCAGGGCATTACTTGCTCCTGAATTTGCTTGGTTAGCGTAGTATGACCCACCTATTAACTCATCCGCTGCATCTGTAGTGTTGTACCACTTTAACTTATGTTCATTACAGTTAGCAGCAGGGCCCGTTGCCTTTATGTGGTAAGTACCCGCCGCTAGTTCAACTTCGTTTGATACAAGGGACAGGACTAATGAGGTGTCCCCTGTGGAAGTATTTAACACCCTATCTCTCCAGGCGCCTAAGGTGAATGTTCCTCCCCCAGTTCCTGCGGTCTTGACATCTTTTATGTAGACGATTGAAGGAGCAACGCCAGCGAGTGTAGTACCGTTGTCCGCGTATAGTTTGTTCTCATCAGTAGCATAAACAAGAGTTCCCTCTTTTCTGGTTAGTCCATCTAGGTTTGCTTTAGTGTCCCCTGGGACTGTAACCCTATTTGTATTAGAAGCTGTCCCACCATCAATGTCTTTATTGGTTATAGTTTCAGCTCCTGCGATAGTAGCAAGAGTCCCAGTAGTAGGGAAAGTAACTGAAGCCATTGACGCACCTGCGCCCCCTTTAGCTTTTGCTAGGTATTGCTCTTCACTCATTTCACCTGAGCCGTCATTAACTACTACATAGTCTGCAGTACCAGGGGCCAGTTTCGTTCTTGTGATATCAGCATCAGCTGCGATAGCTGCATCGTCAATATTAGATACGGAAGATCCACCTAAGGCAAACCCATCATTTGTTCCATTTATAACTAAGTACTTACCCGCTTCAGGTGTAGGTAAGTTAGCATCAAAGGTAGAAGGATCTAGTGATTCAGGTAGTTTAACCGATCTATCAATCTCATCTTGTTGCTGTTGATCGATCATCCTGGATTTATCATATTCATCTTCATGAATCTCAGGTAGGAAGGGCCCTTGATTTCTAATGTCTGTCAATTGTTTGACTGCCAAGACGCGTCGTAGAGTTAAACTGTAGCCTGTGTCCAAGAAAGAACTAGCACTTATCCATGCTTGTCCTGCATCCACAAGAACTACTGTCCCTCCAGCCGCTGCACCTGCACCTGTTACAGTGTAGTCAGTGGACTCTACTAATGTAGTCTCTACATCCGTGGTATCATTCTTAACCGTAACTAGTACATCAGCATCTAAGAACACCTTAAAGGTGTAACTATACGTTGCTGTAGTATCGTTACCTGTATATCCGTTTCTATTATTTAACGATGATACTGTCATCTCATTCCCCTCTTATTCACCTGACTTCCCTGTGATCAAACCTTTTACAAAGTCTACAGGATCATCAGCACTTTGTTTACCTTGTTCTACATCTATTAAAAATCTTGCTTGTTTTCTAAGTCCACCTAGTGGGAGTCTAAATATCGTACCCATAGCGGTCATACTATCTGCTACGTCACGCCCACTGATCTCATCTTTCTTAAGAAGATTGATTCCACCTTTCATAGACTCAACCATACCTACCATAGGAGATAGGGATATCTTGTCATCATACGGCTTATCGTTAATGAGTCCTTCAGCGAATCTGGCAGCGTTACCGAGTCCTGGAACTAGTCCTGAGAGGTATCTTGCCTGTGAACCAAAGACTGCATCCGCAGCAATTGCGAGCTTTCCGTCATCATCGTCATCACCCCATTCACCTCTAAATGCTCTGGCCAAAAGGTTTTCCAGTATGGCAGGAGCTGCAATAGCTAAGAGATAAGTAGTTGGGAGATCTTCCTTTTGCGCGTGCATAAGGAGATTCGCTCTATTGTTAAAGTACGAATAAAATACCATTAATGATTTCTGAAGTGCCCCGCCTGATTCAATCTTGGAGATATCAGTAGGACGGTTACGTCCCATAGTAAGTGCTAATGCTCTCTCTCCATTTCTAGCTGCTGTCTTTTGGTCATGCCCTTCTGATATAGCTTCATCAAAGCCTGCCTTCCAAGCTGAGATTCTTAGAAGATTATCAATTGCTTGTTGAAGGATATAAGTATGCTTTGCTGCTAGGTCTTGAAGTGCTTTGAAGTTGCCTTTAAACCCACCTTCATTCTTAATTGATTTGTATGTGGAACGTATCTCGTGGATATTACTCTTTAACATCTCTTGAGTCCCAGGACTTAGCTCTTCAATCTGGGCCATAGTCTCAGTCGAGTGTTGCATATAAAAGAGTAGATTCTTCATGAACTTACGGCCATCTACCTTAGTGGTTATTGCGGGGATATCCGTTAAGTTTAAGATCGCGTTCTTAACATTTAAGAACATAAGTTGAGCAGATGAGGATTGTCTAAAGATAGTTAAGAATCTATCAAACTGCCTTCCACCCTTGGTATCTGAGGTTGTACTTGTTGTCTGAGTAGCAAGTCGAGCTAACCAGTGAGAGAGCATACCATTCCAATCACTGTTAACTGGATGGATTGCTTCAATGATCTTAGGGTTATGGACTATCTTATTGAGATCATTCACTACTGGTTCGAGTACAGTAAACCTAGTGGACTCTTCCACGGATCTTGCCAATATATCATAATCCAAACTAAGTGCTCTATTGTATTCATCTACTCGACTCTTGGTCATTCCAGTTGGAGTGTGAGCTCTAGCGAATTGATTCCTAGATGTCTCAGTAGATGCTTCATTTTCTCTAATTGCCTGAGCTGGGACTAATAGTTTATCCGTTGTAGCAGGAGCGTATCCCCCAGCGAACTCACCCCAGGGGGTTTGTACTGGAGTAGGTGCAATCTCTTTGAAGAATGAACCATACATTTCTTTATGGGTCTTTTGCATCTCAGGTTTGTATGCCTCAAAGGAATCCCATATCTCTTGGATGCCCTGCATATTCTTTTCAGTAATCACGCCTTCTTTAAACATATCCGCCATAAATGCGTCATATTGGTCAGTGACCAAATTACCATCAATATCAACCGTGGCCCAACCACGTCCAAGTAAAAGCTTTCGCTT
>PJEL010000530.1_pt1 | contig 44858 bp, 27 predicted proteins | sample 1853271 | NCBI WGS metagenome assembly PJEL01 (sample SAMN08108733, study PRJNA415343) | Invertebrate metagenome, whole genome shotgun sequencing project. | host: Globobulimina | place: Sweden: Gullmar Fjord | collected 2015-08
GACAATTCAACAATACCAAAAGAGACATCTTTCTGTTTTGAAAACCAAACATCAACCGGGCCTGTCCAAGCATCAATCATCGGTTGTGCACCCTCTCGACAGGCTACGCACACCAACAAGGCATCCTTGGGACTGTCAAAGACGGCTGTGATGCCGGAATATTCATCCTGCCCATCCGTGACACGGACATTTGGAAATCGAAGAGATGTTGAAGAGATCGGTAAGAGATTCGGAGAGCCGCGGAACAATTTTCCACGAGTATCTCGTAACTGTTTAAAGTCGTCAAAGTGTCCCTTTTTCATTTCCTCCTGCAGCCGTTTACGGCCTTGTTCTCGCTTTTCTTTGTTAAATAATTCATAAAAATGCACCATACGACGCCTTTCACCTCCATCGTGGCAACCAAGTTCAGCAAGAGAGCACATGGCATTCCTGAGAACAACCAACCCACTGGACCTCCTCATCGACAACATTCTCTACTACTCGCAGTACAATGTCTGTATATTACATGATACTTATAAATCATAATGAGAATCACCAACTCCAGCTTCCATCATGTACTTTTCCATGGCTTCTTCTCTGGTGAACATATTACCTCTCAACCCTTGATCAGCCATCTCTCCCAAGACACGTTCTATATTCTGTTCCTGAGGATCCTTGGCTTGGAATGCAGGATATGGAACAAAATCACCTTCCACAGGCACCGCCTCTTTACCAAGACACGCCTTTGTCTTCTTCATACACATCCACTCATCAAAGTCCTTTTGGGTCTCCCCAAAGCTCTTTGTATACAAAGCTTCTCCAATATCCGCATCATATTCAGCCATAACTTTTTGAGCTGCATATTCGATTGTTCTACACGCTTCTCCACATTCACCCATCCGTTTCATATCCTTGACACCCAGCAACCCTTTCCAAGACTTGGTCAGGTGAAGGTGGGTCATCCATTCTCCTTCCTTTCTCCATGCAGTCGTCGCCTTTTCCACAAAATCTATCATATCTTCCTCAGACTGTTTCTTTCCACCATCAGCCACCAAAGAATCGTACAGATACTTGCTCATGTGATGACAGACGTCACATTGAATCCTCTTGACATGCTGCTTTCTTGGAGCATCTTTCTTTCTGGGGTCTTTCTTATCAGCAGCATACACGGCAGATAGTATGCAGAAGAACAACACTAGTATCATGTAGATTCTCATCTTGCTATGTGTAGAGTTTTCAAAATGTGTCGAGTGCTGCTGTCCTTGTGAAATGAATGAATTGAATGAATCAGGTAGACTTTGGCATGTCACTGCTACCTTGATTTGACTTTCCTCACTGATACACGATTGGAGGTGATGCGAGTCCTTTTTTAATGTCACGTGAATAATTGTTTTCAACAATCGAATGTATCAGGTCTGGTGTCTGAAATATCACCCAACATTATAAAAAGAAAGATGGAATCCCCTCTCTGTCGTACTGAATATTGTACGGAAGCAAAAAATCTTTCCAAAAGTCAATCTATCCATCCACCACTCGCAATGCTACCACGGCCAGGTCTCGCGGCGATTCATGAATGACCTCCACCACCACCACCAGCTGATGGAAGATGTCGTCCATCCATTTGCTGCTGATCAAGTGAGACATCGATCGTCGAATCCATCATCATGATCCTCCTCTTAAGAGGAGGCCATCTCTCCATCACTCCATGGAGTGCCACTCCAGGTGAAGAAATCACTCAAATGTGAACATGCTTCTGGTGAACATTCTATACTCTAAACGAAATCTGTTCTTATTACACAAATATTAATCATGATTGCTGCCTGTCAGACTGTTTCCATGGCTAGAGCCATGCCTGTGCGTCAGACTGTTGCCAGCCGAGTTGCTGGCATCAGAATGCCAGGTGCCATGATGGTATGTGTGGATATTGATCATTATATGTATCTATTTTAGCATCCTTATAACATGGAAAGCATATATAATTCGGGAATATCGATGATTCTGTCATGGTTTTCTTCTGTGGGAGACTCTTGTGATCGTCAGCCTCGATCGCTGGCATTTCCTCTCTTCTTCTTGTGGGTGCATTCCTTGTTACAATGATTGACGTATATGTATCATATGTACAGGCCCGCAAGACTGTCAGAGCCCGTGCTGCAGACAATGAGCTTGATACTGAAGCAATTGTGAACGATCTCCAGGAGAAGTGGGAGGCTGTTGAGAACAAGCCAGCTGCCATTATCTATGCCGTCGGAGCTTTGTCCGGAATCTGGCTTGCTAACACTGTGGTTGGAGCTATCAATGCCGTCCCACTCTTGCCAAAGGTATTCGAGCTCGTTGGACTTGGATACTCTGCCTGGTTCACCTACAGATACTTGTTGTTCAAAGAGAACAGAGAGGAGCTTTTGGATGATGTTGATGCCTTGAAGAAGAAGATTGCTGGAGATGCCTAATTGATTGATTGGTTGATTTTTTAAACGTTTCATTTTCAATTCATGTGGTGATTTTCAACTTTGGATAACACATGTAACAACATTAAATTTCTTTTCGTATCTCCTCGAGTCCTCTGGTATACCGGGTCTCCATGATGTTGAGATTTCCCTCAAGACGGGTGATCTCGGCGGTAATGCTGCGATCTAGCGGATCCATCATACTCGTTACTGAGGCTTCACATCTTTGAATGGCCTGTTCTCTCTCCGTATCCATGGCATCATGGATTGACTGGACCAAGGCAGATACCAATGTCTTGACTTTTTTCTTTGCTTCCATCCTTCTGACTGGTATGTTGAGGAGAGATGTATATCCTATTGCAGCACTGAGGCCAACTGCCAAGAGATCCTCCAAGGTGCTTGGGAGAACAGTTGTTAGTACAAGGCCAAGACCAGTAGCTGATGCAGCAGTGTTCACCGAGCTTGTGACGGCTACCTGTACCTCTGCCTCTACAATGTCACTTATTTCTTTCATGTCTACATGAGCTTGAAACGATTCTCCCGCAGAAGCGTGTCTCGGGGGCTCCTCTAGGGTAATATCATACACAGCCATTCTGTCTTGTACAAATTGCTTGTAATTCTCCTCAACTCTGCCACAGTTTACTCGCAGCCATTCCCTATGTTCGTCAATCACCGAATTTATTCGCTTCAAAGCATCTTTCGATATATCTTGTTTATAGAGAACTCCTGCTGCAGCAGTAGTATTTGAGGCATTCTTATCTAGGTATGGTATTAGAGCTTTCCAGTTGGAAATCTGCATCACGTCATCAATGACACCTGAAATCATGTCAGTCATTCTATCAGATTGCTGAATTATTTCTGCTTTTTGTACTTTTGCTTCCTTGCTCATTTCATCCCTGAACATTTTCAATTGCTTTGATACCATTTTTACAGATTCCTCGTCACGCTTCAAGACAGCAAGTTCAGATTCTAGTTGCGTCTTGGAAGCGTCCATGAGAGCTTCAGCGACAAAGAGAGGTGTTTGAAGCTTGAGCTTGAGACTTTGTGAGGTCCCACTATCCGCTGTGCTGCCGAGTAAAAAGTCCCGTACGTGAGACTCCAAGCTTTCAAACCTCGAGGACTTCCACTGTTGGCTGGTTGAAAGATACTCTCTCTCACCTGGTGTTAAAATACCAGCACCCGTGTCTCCAAGAGCATATCTACATTCAATTTTCGCCTGTGTTGCACGTTTGGCAGACACTGGAATTGCTTTTGCACCTTCCACCCCCAACAGCCTCTTTGCATTATTCTCTACAAACTCTACAACTTCCTGAATCTCGTCGTTATTGGACAACAAATCCACCTTGTTCACTACAAAAACAACTTTCTTGCCCCATTGACGTACATACTGTAGGAATTTCACTTCACTGTCTGTAAAAGGTCTATCAGCAGAGAGTACAAATAAAACTAAATCAGCTCTGGGAATAAATTCTTCCGTAAGCCGTTGTTGCCTCTCCAAAATAACATTGGTACCTGGCGTATCTACAATATTGATTTCTTTGAGCAACTCTGCCCCAGTGTATCGTACAAACAAACCATCTCCGTCTTGTTCAACCCTCTCCTCCTCACCATGTTCAACATCTGCATATTTGATGACTGTAATCTCATTCGTCGTCGGCAAGATACCCTCGGGTACAATATTGTTTCCCAGTAAAGCATTCACGACAGCTGATTTTCCACTGTTGAATTCTCCCACAATCACAACAAGGAACAATTCATCCAATTGCTTTACAGAATCTCTCAAGAGACTGACTTCGTCCAGCAAAGGACACGACTCTTCGATGAAACCAATCAAGCCAGTCAGGAAATCTTTCTGTCTTGCTATTACATTTTCTCTAGATGCACTCAATACATCCGAAACTTGAGCAATCTCCTCTGTAGCATCAGATGGTGGTGATGACGCTGGCAAACCAGCAGACGTCAGGTATGATTTTACTACATTGCCAAATCCGTCCTTGTCTTGTTTCCATGCCTCGTACTCTATGAAATTCATAACAACACCGTCCATATTGGAAAGAAGACGTTGCGTTTGGCCCACATCTGCATTCCCAGAGAACAACCTTTCCATAACCTTGCCATCCACAATTCTACCCATGACAGGAATACTTGATGCACTGACTTGTTTTCTAGCCTCTTCCACCAACTCTGCTAGTATAGATTCCATCATGGTGTCACATGACTCCTCGACATCCATAACCACCAGGCCAGCCCCCTCAAACGCAGCCTGTGTTGCATCCTTGCCTCCAGTCGCAACCTTTCCTACCAAAGCACCCTGTCCCAAACGACCCTTTGCCACAACAATCGGCAAACCTGTCGCTGACACCATCACACCAGATGCTCCGGCAGCTTCTGCAACATCCGAACGATCTTCCACCAAGACAGACACAGATGATCCAACAGCATCTTGAAGAGCAACTACAGCAGCATACAACTCTCCAGCCCCAGCGCCAGGAGTTTCCTTCACAATTACACCCGTAACATATCCGTCTTTTACCACATCTTCTACGGCACCACCACGTTCCATCACAATGCTGCTTTCCACCTCCAAAATAATACCAGGGATCTCTACACGAGACTGTTTCTTCCCGGCAGGAAGCAACGAACTCTGGCATACGACTCTAGAAGGATTCCCACCACGATGTATCTTCTTCTGTCCGAGCATCCCGGGTGATCCAGATGAGACCACATTCTTGGTGTTCACAAACACTCTCTCTTGAGAGTGTCTTGTCTTCACAGGGTGGAACGGACTATATCCTGACAGAGGACACGATACGCATTGTGGACGCATCATCGTCTCATTTCATGCATCAATGAGAATTATGTAAATTGATCTAGTTGATGTTTCTGAGCAAGACTATTGTATGGAGCACCACAGAGAGAGAAGAAACGATACGCAAGATACGAGAGTCGGTGACTCCATGAGGCACTATACTACTCTAATGGCAGCAATACTACAATGTAAGTATAGTAAAGATACTATAGATCAGTCTCTGTCGCACAATGGTCTGAATCACTAGTAGAGACCTCCAGATGCATCTGAGAATCTGGAACTTAAAAAGCCATCGAGATGGAAAAAAAAAGAAAAAAGGAGAAAAAAAAAAGGAAAACAAATGCGCATGCGCATTTTGGATGATGATGACGGACAAACTTCCGATACGTCAGATTGAACAATCCGACACGTTTGTAGATGGATAGATGCTCATGTATCAGACATTTATTCTATACTTTTTTATTTTCCCTTTTTTTCCCTGTTTTTTTGCCTGCTCGGTCGTTACCTGCAACGTCGCCACGGTTGCATGAACAACGATACCACTGTTCGAGTGTCGTCGTCAGAGAAAACCATCGGACCAGTCAATAATACAAACATCTTTGCATAATAACGTCCTGATTTGGCGTTGATTTGAAGAACACGAGACAGACCTTGAGGAGGGCGGTTCCGACTCCAGGGTAACGAATCTCCGGGTGACGTTGTTGTTGCCCGTGTTCCGTGCTGCTCGTATAGAGAGATATCTATTTCGCATTACTATAGTGTGTTGTTTGAACTGGAACTACAAAATGGAAGAGAGTGACTTGTCTCAAAGTGATGGAGGGGTGAAGGTTGCCCGTCGGGTGTATGTCGGGAACTTGGCGTGGAAGACAAGCTGGCAAGACTTGAAAGATCACTTTGGGGTAGCTGGAGAAGTCAAGTTTGCAGATGTCCTTCGGAGTGGTGGTGCGAGAAGCAAAGGGTGTGGGATTGTGGAGTTTGAACATGCTGAATCTGCAAAAAGGGCAATTCAAACTCTGAATCACTCTGTCTTGGATGGAAGACAAATATTTGTTCGGGAGGATCGTGAAGATTATGAGCTTCGAGATGATGGAGAGAGAGGGGAGATTGGGACCAGATCGAAGAATGAGGATCATCGTCAGTTGGTGTTGGGGAAGCGGGTCTGGGTTGGGAATCTAGGAAAGGCAGTCACATGGAAAGAACTCAAGGATCACTTCCGTGCCGCTGGAACTGTTCTTCATGCTGATATTATGACCAATGAGGATGGATCGTCAAAAGGTTGTGGTCTTGTAGAGTATGACACCCCAAATGGAGCACTGAGGGCCATCTCTCTCTTTTCAAACTCTCTTTTGTGTGGACAGACCATTACTGTCAGAGAAGATCGAGAGGAAGCTCCCGTCGGATTGAATCAAATGGAGAATGCTGATTCATCAGAAGGTAATCATGTTGTAATACACGGTCTTCCGTACAGAATGGCATGGCAAGATTTGAAAGATCTGGTTCGTGAAGTCGCTCGTGGACCAGTGATCAGGGCAGATGTCATGAAAACGGTTGATGGCCTTTCTAAAGGATACGGAGTGGTGGTATTATCAAATCAGGAAGATGCTAAGACAGTCATATCACGATTATCGGGTCACGTGATTGATGGGCGGGTGTTGACGGCAAAATTTGACAAATTTAACAGGAAATGAATGTTTAACGCACACATGGGATAGGGAGTATGTGATGATGAGGAATTATTTGGATCAACTTTGTTATTTATTTTTTATCAGAGTTTTTATCAAAAGTATATACAGTATAGTATGGTGTTTTTATATGATTGATGATGATTGAGAGAAGAAGAAGAAGAGAGAGAGAGAGAGAGAGATTCAGTCGTTTTTGAAAAGTTGAAGAAAAGTCACAGTTTCATTGATACATTATATCATAAGGTTTAAAGTTTGATTTGAATTTCTCTGCATTCTCAGTTTCATCTTGTGCTGACACTTTGCATAACTTCCAATCAGCTCTTTCTGGAGTGCCCATGAGGGTTGCCAGAACTTCCCGCCCAAAACTGAGAGGGTGCCTCTCTCCATACTGTATTGGATGAACAAGGCGAGAGCCGTCTGGAAGGATGGCACAAAAGTATTCTCCATCGCCGACAATATCCCGTATCGCAGCCTGCGTGGCATGGATTCCCTTCTCCTGGACTTGAGTGAAGCTGTGGCCCTGCTGTTTTGCAGCATTGATAAATGCGCTCTTGGCAGTGTCTGCGCTCTCCATTGACATTCCAATCATGTTAATATGACAATGATTACCTCCGCTCTTTTTAAGTCTCATGAATCGCTCAAAACCGACGATGGCCTTTCCTTGAGATGCGAAATAGCTTGACAGTGCTGAGATGTATCGATCAATCTCGTCCAGCGCAGATGACGGCAAGTCTAACGAGCACGCATGATGTTCTATTGGGAGAACGAGTACATGACTCGTCGTATCTATAGGTCCTTTATCTAAAGCAACATAACTTTCCTGGCCAACACTGCAGACTAGATTGACATCAGCATTTGGATTTGAGAGACAGAACCAACATCCCTCGACTGGTGCTGCATCCTTTTTCCTTTCGTGTACAGATGCGGGTTCTATGAAAAGTTGTCGTCCCATGAGTTCCTGTTCATTCATTTGACATGCTCTCTCCATCTCTACCTTTGAAGAAAACTGCACATGGCAGAATGTGTTGAGTTTGCCTTCCTTGTTGGCTCTCCTCACAAGATCGACAACCTTGCCTGCTGTTGAAAAGTATGCTATCAAGTCATCTTCAGTAGCTCCAAACGGAACATTCCTAACAAAAATCGTCTTTAACCTATCTTTTACAATGTCCTGACGACCATATGACGGAGCTGCCATGGGCAGCCTATGCTTTTTTGCATTATCTTGCCATCGCCATGGTTGCTCTCCCATTGATGCTTCTTCTGCCGATCGTTTCTTCGTTGCATAGACTGAGAATGGACACTTGGTTGCATCCTGTGGAATAGCACTAAATTGCTCCAACTCCATCTTTTCACTGGGAACCAACGCAAGCGCCTGAATCCATTTTTGCTTCTCTGTGTTGCCAACGTATCCAAGCCCTATAAACCTCGTCACGTGCTTCCCTGCACCTTTATCTTCATTTATATATGGCATACGTGCAATATATACATTATGAGATGCAGCTATGTGATATCTTGGGCGGGCAAGTAAAGCAAGCTCTGCCACAGGCCCAGATGACGACACCTTGGTGACTAGATTCTGAGAACCTGATACTCCTGATAAAATACCTTCAGGCCAGTCGATTGTCAAAAGAATATCCAAGTCACCCTCCATCTCCATGATATCATTCTTCAATTTCTCTACGCCTTTTTTTGAGTAATAAATCTCACTCTCCTCCTCTGCCGTGTATGCAGCAGCATTATACTGACCATCAAGAAAAGCAACCTTCAATCCGCACACACTCGTCACTCCTTGTCTACCAAGGTATGTGATTCCATGACTACCTTGCAATCTCGCAACACTATGATGACTCCCACGACCTATTCCACCAATACAATACACTGGAACTGGAACTTGTGTTTTTCCCTCAAGGTATGGTTCCAGTTGTCCAGAATACTCCTCCTTCTCTGATCCAAGAGGTTCAAAAAATGTACCCGTACAAAAAACAGCGTCGAATGGACCATTTGATGCATTCACTTTGCCAATCTTTGCCATGAGTGCATCGATGTTTCCTCTGGCATCCCCACAGAAAAGGACCCTCACGGCCGACATTATACCAGCCAAGTAATATATTGTTATTGTTATTAATACGGTTATTATGTTAGAATTGTGTCAATGTGCTTATGTACCTCTTGCAGATCCTGAGGCACCTCTGCAACATTTGTTTTTGGTACAATCTGAAAGATATCACAGCAAACATGCATTCGTCAATGTCAGATGCATGCAATAGTTCCAGATCTTTCTCTATACTTGTACTTGTATGATGGTCTAGAGTATGTTGAACTGCCTTCATGAGCATGGAAAAGGCTGTAATTTCACTCAATGGATGAACAGATTCATCATTGAGAACTTTAAAGGCATATTTCTTCCTATCAGCAGAATCCAGACTTGACATTCTCAAGGAGCGCATGAGCTGAAAGCTTGGATATCCATTAGTATGTACATAGACATCATCCTCAGACATGATGTGCTGTTGAACTTTCTGAGGAAAGTGGACAATGGGAATCATGGCAGTGTTGTGGGGATTATCTTCCAAGCAAAACCCATAGTAACGTAAGAGATGTAAGTTTGTATGCCTCCCATAACATAAATGTACCTCTTCTCCTTTGCTATATTGTCGTCTAGAGACCAAGACATACATGTCTCTGGTTGCATCAAAGTATCCCTCTCCACTCATACTCCCCTCATTCCTTGGATTCTCTGGCATAGTATCAAGAATCATTGTGATGGGAGGAGGTGGCCACATGTAGTTATGAAGATCACCATATGGACACAAGACTCCAATGGTATTGTTTGGCATGTACATGGTTCTACTTGACAGTGTGCTCAGGGCCCATTTCCAGGCATGTAATGTACTCCATTTGCTACCTTTTTCAAAAACAAGACCTAGTATACTCTGAGCCGTTGTATACGATGCAAGACACTCTTCCTGGGCCTCATAAAGGAATCGCTTTGCATATGGAAACTGCAATTCTTCAATGTGCCCATCATTCAGACTGTACCCAGTGGAGTACGATCTTGGTATAGTGGTTATATATGGTGCCCAGAAGGATGTCAATCCCTTTGAGCACTCCCGTAACAGGTGGATTGCAAGCAATTGCTGGTCAGACAGACAGAGACCATCTTTTGAACCAGCCTCAACGGCCTTTGCAATAGACTCGTCTTCTAAAGCTGAATCTACGCCCATCAGGAGTCGTTTCGGGACAGAAAGAAGAATTTCACCAGATTTTATATCAGCTGTGGCGACAATGCCCCGCGATGCGGGACCCGGTATCCGCATGCAAGAAATGTTTCCAAACTCGACATGCTGGGATGTAAGAAACTTGCGCAAGTTCCCGTTGACACTGCCATTGAGTTCATCTGACATTGACCATGACTAAATCATTTGTTACATGTGTTCAATCTATTCTTTCTCGTCGTCAGAAAACAAATCTTCAATGGATTCATTGTCGTCATCTTCCATCTCTTCTTTGACTACTTTCTTCACCTCTTTCTTTTTTTTAGCCTGTTCCACGACCTGATCCTTGCCTTGACGCTTTTTACCTCTTGGCTTTTTGAATTTCAGTCGTGCACCACAGGATTCAGAAAAGAGTCCTCTCAGTGGTGGTCCTTTGAGCTGGGGTGGCAAGTCTGAGCCATCCAATCTCTTGTCTTCCTCTCTCACCCGTTTCGGCTGCCAATATCTCTTGGGGAGGTGAATTGGTCCTGAGAATCCTGATGGATGAACACCTTCGATGGGGCTGAATTCATGTAGAATCCTTCTTGTCAAAGACAGTCCAATATCACAAATCTGGTGACCATTCTGAGTTGCATCAAAGTCCACAGCCTCGGAATCAAGTTCAATAATATCCGAGTATTTCAATTGTCGTAGTATTTTCAAAGAAACACCGGCATTACTCTTCAAAATAGCTGCAAGTGAATCTCTGTCCTTTTGATTTGTTGACTGTGGAAGCATGAGTGCCTCCAGTGCAATCTGGAGAGAATCCTTGAACAAGGCCATCAATTCGTCACCCGCTTCTACTTGAGACATTGCCTCTGCATCATAGTCTGGATGATGGGCCATGAAATATACAAGGAAAGGGAGGATAAACTCTGGCATTTCATTCACCATGGTGCCTGAATCTCCAGCAGCAGCTTTTGCCAGGGACATTTTCTGCAAGATTGATCTACGCTTGCAAATATATCGCCTCAAACCGCGGAATGCTTTTTTCATATTTGGCTCGTAGGGATCTGCACCGTAGAGGGCATACAAAGCAGCCATCTTTGCTGCTCTTTGCTTGGCACCACCAGGACCAAGATGTTGGAAATAGTGCACAGTGGAATCAATTTTCTTCAAAAGATCCTCTCTCACTTCTACCATAGAATCTTGACAAGCCAAACCTAAACCAAGGTAGTCATTACCAGTAAATACACTGTCATATGTTCTAAACAATCTAAACATTGCCTTGGCTGCAGCAAGTCTCATCCATCCAGCATCAGGGGACGCATCTGCAATCTGCTTCTCAAGTGACAATTTTTCCTCGGCAGAGTATTGTGAGGAATCGTATGTAGGACCGGAAGAGTTGCTCGGTTGACCTGACCAGTTCACACGATTCAACTTCCACCTCAAGTTTTGAAATTGCGGTGCAGAGGTATCCATATCAGTCAAATCTTGCAATTCTTCACAAAACTGTTTGGCAAGGCTAGTGATGTTTGGTGTGAGCTCTCTGGTACACAATATTGGAGCAATACTTTGGCTCAGTGCTTTAATGAGCTCTGCTTTAATTGCCACATCTGGACTGGGATTTGACCATGAAGGTTCAGTTGAGGAATCGCTACTAATATTACTAGAAAGTGGCTTGCCACTTGAGAGATCTGTGACCAAAAGCTTATCCATGACAAGTGTATGGAGTCTGGAGCTATACAAATCCATCTTGTCCATGTTCATCCTCATGATAATAGAAAGCACCTTGACATGGGATAAAAGGGCAGAATGATCATGTACTACTTTTTCCTGTCTCAAAGATCCCCAAGCATCATTACAGGCCATGTCGATTAGTTCTTTCCCTTCCTCTCCGAGATATTTAGTCGCATGCATCAAAGCATATGCAGCATGTTTGCTGCTCCTATGACGACCACAGCAGCAGAGTTCCACAAGTCTCTCCAAAGCATTATTATCCAACAGGATTTTCTCAGACGTGAACATGTATTTCCCAGCATTTCCCAAAATTTCTACCGCCAGACTACTTTCCAATTCATCATCACAAGTCAGTAACTTGGTCAAAGTTGGCAATTCTCCGACAAACAAGCGAGGCTCTGCACTTGAAAGCTCCACAACAAATTTATGGACCTTTTCATTTTCAGTGGCATTCTTCAATGCTATCGTTAAGATTTCTGGAGGAATTACTGTTGGACACATGCGAGCCGACAAAGCCTGCGCAAGCTCTGCAGTAGGGCCCTTGGTGCCCAATCTTGATTGCAAATCTTTTGCTGCACCAGTAGTTGTGGTAAAGGTGTTTCCTAGCGTGGCGAGAGAGGCCAAGTTCTTGAACAAGTTATTATCTTTCATTCCAAAAATCTTCTCTAATGACTCGTGGGCTTTTGGAACATGCTTCAATAGTGCAGCGACCCTTTCAATTTTATTATCCAGACGATCTGAAAGGGTTTGCTCTGTTGGAGACCCAGTTGCAGCAGTCTTGTTGGCCCCCATGTTAGCCAGACCATGTACTGAAGTGCGCGTTTTCCTCTCAGACTTGACATCCAATCTCAGTTGGAGCATGGAAGCAACATGTTCCTGCAGAGAGCATTTGCGCTTGAGCAGTTCAATAATCGGACCCCTTGCTTTCTCAGATGATTCTGTCCAAACAGCTGACCACCAGTCACACACCAATGCTGGAGAGAGTTTTTTCAAGGGGAAGATTCCCTGTCTCAAAACTTCATCTTCTATAAATGAGGCAAGTTCAGCATCGGCAACTTTTGTGAGAGAACAAATCCCTACAACAAACTCAACCACCTTTTTCCTCCTTGGAAATGCCTGCACATTCTCACATTCTAAGCACCATGCCTTGATGATTTTAATAAAGCCACGAGCTGTTTCTTTTCGTACACTAAGTTTTCTATCCCATAATCGTACAGTCAAAGCCTTGTAAAACCCATCGTCCTGAACAACATCACTCATGTCTGATGCAATAGAGCAACATGCAACAGTGGCAGCAATTCTAACCCTTTCATCTGCATCTTTCAGCCTCAATAGTGTTTCGTGTGCTACATGAGTCTTCTGTTCATTCAGAGGAAGATTTTCAATGAGTTCATAAGCGTGCTGAAGAACCCTAATTCTAACACTGGGTTCTTTGTCATTCAATCTACCAAGGACACCGTCCAGCAGTTGAGGGTATTCACATGATAAATGCCTCACAGCTGTTGCGTCAGATTTTTCATGACTACTCAAAAGCTTACAGATAAGTTCAACCACATCCAGGCGTCTATCTGTATCTTCCACGCGCAGGCTCGGCTCCAGTTGTGGTATCACAGGAAGCATAATCTGAGGAGATGCTTCATACACTCGAAGCACTAGTTGACTGGGGTTTCCGACAAGATCCGTGTCTGTTCGAACACCATCTAGAATTTGTGTCAAGCACTTTTGTACGTGTGGTTGCAGTGATTCTCTCGATCTCCTCACCAATTTTTGAGCAAACCCTTCCGCCACATCAGATATGTCATCAGCATCCCCTCCCAAGGACAAGGGGGCAAGGGACCCAAGAATGCAATCCAAGAGAGGTTGGGAGATCACGTCACTTTCGTCTATCAGTGTTCTCAGCATATCAAGGCATGGCTCCTGAATCGCATCACAAACTTCCTGAGAGGTCAAAGATTGAAATATGACGTTGCAAAGGTCTACAAGCAATCCATCTGCCTGCTCAAGATCAAGCATCAAAAGGCAGCATTTGATTTTAGCGGCCATTTCCATCAATTCCAATGATGGCTTGAAGAATGGAGATCGCGTGTCGCCCAAGTTTTTCATAACAGCCACAAAGAGGTGAAAGACACTTGTCAGAGTTTCATCACTGAACGGAGTGTCTGGAGCATGCAACCGCAATACATGGAAGCAGCAGATAACTACATACATTTTCACCTCCCTATCTTTATGTTTCATCAGATCATTTGAACCAAGAGCCTTGACTATATCTCCAGTTGCTCGCTTCACTTCGGCTGACCGTTGAGAGGAGCTCTGCAGAAGCTGCGCAAGGGCGCGAATGAGATCTATAAAATCGTCCTTCTTCTTCATAGACTTCAATGCAACTAATTTTTTTCCTATTTCTTTCGCCTTGGAAGCCACCTCCGAGCCTGAAACCTCAGCTGGCTTGCCATGTTTCTTTAGGTTGGATGGGCGGTTTGAAGACTTTAAAAGCGATGCATCCGACCTGGGTCGGGCCTCTCGCCCAGTCATCTGTATCAAAGTATCCTATTATTTCTATAAATAATTATCATTTGAAAAGTAGTAAACCTTCTAGGTGGAATTGAATTTTCAAAATCGCACAAGTTTGAATTTTCTGGTTTCCACTGCCATGCTGAAACCACAAGAATAAAAAATGAAATCGAACTGCTGCAGTCCCAGATATTCTGGCTTTTTTGCTACACTTCTCGGAAATATCATTGAAAGAATATATTTGTAACTCCAAATTACAGGTTGGAAGTTCCATGTCACTTTGGTGGTCGAGTAGAGTGTCATGAGCAATTCTAATCAGGAGGAAAGTGTTCCAGTGGACACACGGCGGGAGTCGAATGACGCGGGTCAAGAGCAAACGAATGTAGAATTAAATAGAAATGATACGGTTGGAACTGAATCACCTGTGAATGAAGGTGAAGATGTGGACAACCCGCTCGAAGACTTGGAAGATGATTTGGAGGACGACATTTCAGACGAGCCTGAGGAGGCGGATGTGGTGAAGAAGAAAAAGAGGCGTAATATCTTTGTTGACGATGCCGCAGAAGAAGACGAAGATGACTTAAGGAAGAAGAGAAGTCGTTTTATTGACGATATTGCTGATGTAGATGACGATGACGAAGAAGATGATGACGAAGAGGGTGTAGATGATCTGATTGATGACGCAGGGGAGCAGCCAACTGCTCAAGATTTAGCAGATGTTCGTCAAGCTATGCGTGAGGCTGAGATACAGGCGAGAAAGGATGATGAGATTGATCCTGAGGAATTAAAAAAGTACTTGGCAGAGCGATATAGCAAGGAAAGGACAGCAGCATATACTGCTGGTGATATGGACGAAACTGACACTGCAGTTCTACAGCAAGCACTAATGCCAACAAAATCTGATCCAAAGTTATGGGTGATACGCTGTTCTGATGGATCTGAAAGGGATATAGTTGTCCGATTGATGCAAAAGTGTTATGATTATGCAACCAAGGGTACCCCTTTGCAGATCAAGTCTGCATTTTCAAAAGATAACCTGAAAGGCTTTGTCTATGTTGAAGCTCGAAGTGAATCACATGTTTTGAAGGCCCTTGCAGGACTGAGGTCTGTGTATTTTTCAAAGAAACCAAAGCTAGTTCCAGTGGAAGAGATGGTGACAGCAATTACATATATACGACCTGCAAGTAAGTCTGTCGCTGCAGGATCCTGGGTTAGAATGAAATCAGGCTTGTACAAGGGTGATTTGGCTCGAGTGGAATTTGTGGACATTAATGATGGCAGAGCGATTGTGAAAATCGTTCCTCGATTAGATATGGCTGGCATGGCTGCGAAAAAGGCTGCCAAGTCTAGAGGTTCAGAAGTTCCAAAGAGGGCAAACAAATCTAGACCATTACAAAAGCCTTTCATTCCTGAGGAAGCGAGAACTTTCAATCTGGATGTGGTACAACAACGTGATAGGATGACTGGAGAGATGCAGTATATACTGAACAATACTCAAAGATTTATCGGTGGCTATTTGATGAAATCTGTGGCTCTGAAAACAGTTGCTGTTGAGACGTCTGCCCCGCCCCTTGACGAGCTCCAGCGCTTTGATGCAGCATCACAGAGTGATGTTAACAAAGAGGATGTGACTGACTTGTTGAAAGGATTTGACATAGATGCTGGCAAGACGATTTTTGCTGCGCGAGACAAGGTAGAGGTGAAACAGGGCGAGTTGCAGGGTGTTAGAGGAACTGTCGTCAGGGTGACTGATGATGGGCAAATCATGGTGAGACTCCACGATTCAGCCCTGTCAGGATTTGAACCAATCAGTTTCAATCCAAAGGAGCTCAAGAAACATGTAGAAGTGGGTGCTCACGTGAAAGTGATCAATGGCAGTCACAAGGGTCAGACTGGTATGGTTGTGAGTGTAGAGGATAGCACATGTCATATTGTCACCGATGCTACACGAGAAGACATCAAGGTCTTTATCAGGGATATAACAGAGGCTGTAGCCGTTGCAACAACGATAGACTCCATTGGAGATTATGAACTTTTTGACCTGGTGGTGTTGGATGCTCAAACCGTTGGTGTGATTGTAGGTGTGGACAAGGACAGCTGCAGGGTTCTTACCAACCAAGGAAGACCTGATGCACCAGATATACGTATTTGTCGTCTTCCTGATATAAAGAGAAAGGTTGTGAATCGCCGTGCATCTGCCATTGATGGCACAAGGAACGAAGTCCATCTTGGTGATATTGTGGAGGTGTTTGAAGGACCCCTCCGTGGTAGGAGTGGAACCGTCAAACACATTATGAGGGGATCTCTCTTTATCCAATCTAGAGATCTCCAAGAAAATGGAGGATACATCTGCGTACAAGCAAGGCAGGCAAAAGTCCGAGGAGGAAAGAGACTTGCTGGTGCAACTGGCCCAGGAATGCTGGCCACCCCAGCCAGAAACTTGGCAACTCCAAACCCTTATGGAGCCTCTAATGTCCTTGCATCTCCTGCTCATCACGGAGGAAACGGTCAAATGAACCGCTTCGGTGGTGCATCTGGTGGGTACACGGGTAGACTATCAACACAGCATGACAAACTGTTGGAGGGCAAAAAGGTTGACATTAAGAAAGGCCCATACAGAGGTATGCGAGGAACGATCAAGAGTGCGACAGGTAGTCATGTCCGAGTCGAGTTAGAAGCTCGAATGCAGACCGTCACTGTTTCAAGAGCACATTTATCAACCCAGGATGGTGGGATTGTTGCCCAGCCAAACAGGCACTCCATGGGAATGGGCATGGGCATGGGAGGTATGGCTGCTCCAGGAGGTATGACCCCAGCTCACTGGTCAGGAGGAGCAACTGCCACCCCTGCTCACTATAGTGCAATGGGATCGGCAACACCAATGTATTCTACCATGACTCCAGGAAGAGAGGTCACCAACACACCAGCATACGACCCTGCTTGGGCATCAACACCTGCTCATCCAGGATTTGGAGCAGACACTTCAAGCGTGGCTCTTGGTATGCCATCAGTCACCTTGAATGGTCCTGCAGCAAATTGCAACATACAAGAATGGGTTGGGCTCTATGTCTCCATGCAGGATGGAACAACTGGTGTCGTCTCTCATGTTAGTGAGGATGGCAAGGCAGAGGTGGATGTTCCTGGACAGAATTCTGTAAGCACTGGATTGGATCAAGTCTCACTGGCACCAGTTGCAGCAGGAGACTCTGTTCGTGTTCTTGTTGGTAATAACAAGGGCGTGACAAGTACGGTCCAATACGTTGATGTAGACAGAGGAGAGTTGTTCCTTCAGAAACCAGGACAAGAGGACGTCTTGCTGTTACGGATAGGCGAGTGTGGTAAAATTTAACACAATTTATTATTTAAAATATGTAATTGTTGAATTATGAAATCTACCAACGGAATATGACAATCATGACGTCTGCTCTTGTTCAATTACTTCGAGTGCACATTTGTTCTCCAACAAGGCGACTTTCTCCACGATTCTCATCTGGAAGCTCAATAAAACATCTACATGGTGCATCACAAGTACAGCAAAGGGGCAAATACGCTACACGTGATACCCAGCACGTGCTTGCTTTTGGAGCACTTGGACCAAGGTTCTTCTCTGTCAAGGCTCAATGTTGTAGTCGGGGTGATGGAGATGATGTAGTTGATACCGATGAAACGTACCCAGAGAGTGTCGTTGGGCGGGTAGTATCTGCGCAGGCAAATTTTGTTCGTGTTGCAGTAGAAGAGGATTCTATCAAACCACCAAAGTCTCAGTTGCTTTGTGTGGTGAGGGCGCTGCTGAAGAAGATGAAGCGCCACGTGCTTGTAGGAGATCGAGTCAAAGTAGTTGGTATTGATTGGATAGACGGTAGGGGCATGGTAGAGGATGTGTATCCAAGGACATCAAAGCTGGACGAACCTCCTGTGGCAAACATATCAAGAGTGATGTTGGTATTCTCTCTTGCGATGCCCCCATTCCTCCCCAGTGCTGCTACAAAATATCTTGTAGCAGCGGAACATGCAGAATTGCCTGTTACTGTCGTGTTGAACAAATGCGACCTTGTGGGTGCGGAGGAAATCAATGCAGAAGTGGAGAGAATGAAAGAATGGGGATATGATTGTGTTGCTGTCAGTGTACAGGATGGAAATGGCCTCGATATTCTTGAAGAGAGATTGAAAGGAGATGTGACAGTCGTTGCGGGTCCTTCTGGGGCGGGGAAGAGTTCTATTATCAATGCTCTCACTGTCCGAGCATCCGGTGATGGCTCTGATGTAGACTTGCAAGCAGTAGGAAATGTATCAGAAAGAATTGGAAGGGGAAAACATACTACTAGAAATGTTACGATAATTCAGATCTCACGAGGTGGGGCCATGGTGGATACCCCCGGGTTCAATCAGCCAAACTTGAGCTTTCCTACAAGTGAACTAGAGAGATGTTTCCCAGAGATCCGGCACCGTCTCTCCCAGCCAAGTGAAGATGGATCCTTGCAACGTTGTTCGTTTAAAAATTGTAGGCATATATCAGAACCTGGTTGTGTGATTCGTGGAGACTGGGAAAGATACCCAATGTATGTAGACTTGCTCTTGGAGCTTGAATCAATAGAACAGATGCAGGCAAGAAGAGCTATAGCAAAACAACGCCGGGAGGGTACAGTTAGGAGGAAGAAAGCTGCAGGAGGAGTTATACGAGAGGAGGCTCGGTTGGATACAAAGTCTCATAGAAGAACCTCGAGGAGATCTGTTCGGCAGGAAATATCAGACATAACCCGTGACACAGACACTATTGAGGACTATGATGGTAGTCATGAGATCAAGTGATTGATTCATTGATTACATCGATCAATGTGTATATAGTTTAATCATCATCAACAAACTCCCTTCTGTCAGTCCAGCGAGCAGGTCTAATGTCATTAATTTCTTCATCAGTCATGTATTCCCCAGTAGCTTCCTTTGTTGCTCTATTCAACGCACGGAGCTCCTCAAGTCTCTCTTCATCCCTCTCATCACGACTCACATAGAAAATTGGAACTCCTATTCCCATGACCACACCGAGAAAAGCCCCAAGAGCACCAATCTGAACGTCTGGATCAGACCAGTCCACCTCAACTGCACCCACGACCAAAGACTGTGACACCGCCAGCTGCTGCACTACCTGCTCCACCAGTCCAGACTGAACAACCACATTGCGTAAATGTACAGGTTTTTTCATGAGAGTAGGACGAACTCCACCAGTATTTCTCTGAAACACGTGTGGTTGACATGTCCTGCTGCTGACTTGCCCTATAGTTGCCATCATTTCTAGTGATTATTCTCTAACGAATGATATCACAATACCAAGGATAGAGCCATAAATTACTATAGCAACGGTGACCGAGTCGTTTCACGTGTTGTATTATTGGAGATCACCCAATTTCATGAGGGAAAGAGGGCATGTTTAAAAAAAAAGTAAAAAAGGGCAATCAGCCAGCCACTTGATCAGCCCCATCCAGATTAGATTCGAGTATTTGGACACTCTCCCGTGATCAATTGCTCATTATTACAATCTTTACATTTAGTTGTAGATTATTTCATTCTTTCATTCAGTATGCAGGCATTGAACTCAATGACTGGCCGTTCAACCATGTGTGGACGCGCTGTGTCCCACATGCAGCGCAGTAGCGTGAATTCCACTCCTTTCATTGGATCAAGAACAACACTGGTTCAGAAGTCATCTTCTCAAACTAAGATATCTGTAGCAGCTCCAGTAGAGGTATCCCCAGAGGAGAGACCAGTCTTCGAGGTGCGTCGATGAACTTGTGTGTCTGTTGCTCTCGTACGAAGGCTTGTACGATCTGAGAGTTTTTGAACATGGTCATGTTTCTTTGTTGCAGGGAGGACGTAAACTGGCCAATGCCCCACCATTTACTCTTCAAGATATTCGTGACGCTATTCCAAAGGAATGCTTTGAGAGAAGCGCCCTCAAATCATTTGCCTACCTTGCTCTTGATGTGGGTGTAGTTGCCGGACTTGCCTTTGCAGCCTACTCTATCAACAACCCATTACTGTGGCCATTGTACTGGTTTGCACAGGGTACCATGTTCTGGGCTCTTTTTGTGGTTGGACATGATTGTGGCCACCAGAGTTTTAGTTCAAACAAGGCATTGAATGACTTTGTTGGAAACATTGTCCACTCTTCCATCATGGTTCCATACCATGGATGGAGAATTAGTCACAGGACTCACCATGCCAACCATGGACACGTAGAGAATGATGAGTCTTGGCATCCAGTGACAAAGACCATGTTGGAAGGAATGAACAAGGTTGCCAGACTGGGTCGCTTGCTCTTCCCATTTCCATTGTTTGCCTATCCATTCTACTTGCTCAACCGCTCCCCAGGAAAGGAAGGATCCCACTATGATCCAAAATCCGACTTGTTTGTTGCTGGAGAGGAGAACATGATCAAGACATCCAATGCTTTCCAGATTGGTTTCGTCGGTATCTTGGCTGCTTGCGCTTTTGCTCTTGGTCCAATGATGGTATTCAACTTGTATGTGTTGCCATACTGGATGTTTGTGGTTTGGCTCGATGTTGTCACCTACTTGCACCACCACGGACCATCTGATCCAGAAGAGGAGGTGCCATGGTACAGAAACGAAGAGTGGAACTACATGAGAGGAGGTCTCTCAACCATTGATCGTGACTATGGAATTTTCAACAAGATCCATCATGACATTGGAACACACGTTGTTCATCACTTGTTCCCTCAGATCCCTCACTATAACCTGTGCAAGGCAACTGATGCTGTCAAGCCAGTCATGGGAGAGTACTACAGAGAGCCAGAGCCATCTCCAGGACCTCTTCCAACCCACTTGATCGCTCCATTGGTCAGATCCTTCAGTAGGGATCACTATGTTGATGACGAGGGAGACATTTTGTTTTACAAAAAAGATCCAAGCATCAAGCTCATGTAAGCTGTACTTGCTTCTGGCAATAACAAACGCCTGAACTATTATTCTTTATTGTTGTTTGCGATTTTTTCATCTGCTCACTAGGCAAATTAAAACAAACAGTGTAAGAACTACCTTACGTTAACTACTCACTCGCTCAGTGGCAATGAATTCATTCATTGCATTCGTCTTTCAGGTATGGCTGGGAAAAGATCCTTGAATACGTCGAGCGAGACGGCACATATCATCACTTGATCCAGTTTCGACACCACCAAAGACTGCATCAAACTGTGGACTACCAAAGAACTGAGTAGTTGTCTTGAATGTAAAGCTGGGAAGGTTTCTGGGCCATATGGATGCTACATCACCTTCAAAATGTTTCACGAGGCAATTTCTTTCGTCTCCTTTGATGTAGTCTCCGTTTGTGAATGCTGGCAAATAGCAACATTCAACATCGGGGAGGCAGAGTGCACCCTTTCTCTCATTGCATAAAGCATCTACGATATCACCAGCATTTTTGTACCAACCACATAACAGTGCCCATATGAATGTTGGGCGATATCTCGTCCCAACTTTTCCATTTGCTAAATATGGCTTGAAAGGTTTGAATTTTGTCACGCTAAACAAGTTTTTCGTGTGTGAGTACATGAGCAAAATATCATGCAGACCAGCATGGAGAGGACCTCCTTTTGTAGCAATTGCTGCCATCTTTCGTAGACTCTTTTGAGCAGCCGCAGCGGATTTCGGCTTTTCTGTTTCAAGTAATTCCTTCATTTCCTCGAGCACCTGGTCGTTTGATAGATATTCAACCTCCATTGATTCCCCTTGCGATCCAGTGCTTTGCTCCTTCTCATTTGCTGGTACTTGCCACCAAGGAACCTTATTTTGGCTCTCTGAGCCTTGCTGCTGGCGCGAAGATCTTTTAGATCCCATGGAGGCTACAAGAGAGTCAATGTAGCCCTCTAAAGCTTTCACTGCCCTTTTGGCAATTGAATTTGGTTCATTCCAAAGGTGATCTGCAACAGTAGGTCCACTCAAAAGCTCTAGTGGTGGATTCTTTGAGCTCTCGGCTTCTTGGTTGCCAAGAAAGAAGCTGGCTTTATTCAAGGCAACCATGAGGAGCCTGACACGACAGGAGGCTAGCCGTTTGATATCTTCTTCACCAAATACAAGATCATCTGGCGTCTTGTCTGAACTATGAAGGGTGGATTTCAGCTCTTCAGATTCCTCTTCAATCACTTTCAATGTATGTGATGCCCATACTTTGAGCCATTCTGGAAGAGATTGAGGATTCTCAGGATTTGCTCCATGATTCTCCAAGAGCATCTTCTTAAAACCATAACGCTCCAGTCTAGAGGCATCATTCTTTGTGATGCCAGATTTGATGCTGTCCAGAATAGATTTGGTTCGATGTAGGATGGAATATTTCTCCGTGAAAAAGGTGTTGATTGGGCTGGTTGTGGACATCAAGTTGACAAAATTCTTTTCGCAATATTCCGCCCCGCATAAACAATGGAGACCTTGTAGCTCTCTTTCAAAGTCACCTTTGCATCTAAAGTCAATCGATAATTCTTCCCCATCTTTGATATCAGCGATTGACCAAACTCCTAGTTTTAACTGGTTATCAACAACAAATGTTTTGAGAACACAATTTGGATTGCATGAATGATTAATCCTACTCACAAAGTTGGATGATTGAGTGGCATCGACATACAAAATGGAAGATCCTAAATCATCAATATTTGGTCTTTCGAGAGTAACTGTATGTGTGGAAAGCAGAGACTGCGATTTTGTATTGCCCCTACTCAATTTTGAGACATCCTTTTCATAAAACCTCCAAGGCATGCAGAGCTGCCCACCATAGTATCCAATAAAAGTATCCTTTTCGAGTCCACCATCCTTACGCAACACTATACCATCACCTTTAGGATGACTCCGCGAGAACTTTCTTCCACTTGGCCTGAGTGGCTGGTATCTCTGAACAGCCACCCCCGTCCCTGAGGTCTCTTCTATCATTCCAATCAGCTCTTGTGCATCCCTGGCAGCAAGCTGGTATTCTTCTGGAATAGATGGATCAAGATTAATACACTCTAAAGCTTTCAACGTATCCCATCCATCGTTCTGAAGCTTGTTTAACTGGGGAAGGAAGAACCTATCAAAAAATATGTTTCTCTTATCTCTCGAAGATATCCCAGACTTGCAATTCTTCAGAGCAATATCAAGTAAGATTCTTGTATATCCATCAACACCCCACACGGGTGCAATGAAAAAGTCCGAAATATCACATGGATCAGGTTCCTTGTCCAAAACTATGATGGAATTTCGTCCCTTTAGTGATTTCCTTGATTGAGATATTGTCAAAAATTGCTCTATTCTTGCAACATCCGTTACTTGTCCTGCATCTGTTGATATTTCCAAGTCTTCAAGTTGGTTGACAATATTTATTGATGGAAATGGATCTCTCCTCCAAAACGATCCTGAGAGGTACTGTTTCTCCTCTGTATCCTTTATGAACTCAACAAGGGCATTCAAACCTACTGGAGCATTCCCTTTCACTGGTTCTGTATAATCTATCTCATCATTATCGAACTCCGATCCTGCCTCAGCTTTAACCGTCTCTCCACTTTTTGAGGGTACATCAGCTGACTTTTCTGTCTCCTCAGCCAGGACAGATTCAGATTCAACCTTGTCTGGGTCTTCAGAGGCACCATGTGCTGCCTCTGACAAAAGGTTCAGTTTTTGAGGATATGCAAATCCTTCTATTTCATGAGGATCAATATCTATACGCTCAACAGTCGGAGATGAGATCACTTTGACGTCTCCATGGGGACCAATCAGCGTCAAGCTATACCGCATCCCATAGGAAGACTGCAATGTTGCAAGCTCCTTTGACACATTCTTCAACAAAGCGTCCGACGTACTCGGCGCTCGAGGTTTCTTTGTGCTTTTCTTTGGAGCACCAGTCCCTTTTTTCTTCGGCGCAGAATCCTGGGCCTCCTCCTTGGAGGCGCCCTTCCCAGCAGCAGTAGCCCGTTTTCTCTTCTTTGCATCCCCTCCAGATTTTTCCTTCTCGTGTTCAGTATCTTGGTTTCCCAACGATCTCTTCGTTTTATCAGGATACAAAAATAAGTTCAAGTATTCATAGACGCTTTTATGGCTATGACACGTCACTTCCAGCATCTTGGCAAACTCTTCAGATGCCACATAGTCAAACCGTTTCATCTCTTCATCCCATCTCGACGTTTCGACCGCAATATGTTCTTTTCCCTCACCATCCCTGAGCCACCATCGTCGCATCCTTCTATGAGGCTGTGTAGGACCTGGACTACCCAGCAATTGCTCTCGATACGACACAAAACTCAAACCCTCTGGAATGGTGGGCACTCTCAATGCCACCTTCGTGTCAGACTGTTTGATTTTCTTCGGCGCGGCTACTTTCGATCCACCCTTTCCGCTTCTTGTACTCTTAGATGACATATTTATATGTGGGAAGCTAACACGATGGATACAACGAGGGTACGTAGTTGTTTACGGTACTCGAAGCGTGCACTCTACAATTTAGATGGTGGCGAAGTCTGGCATGTCTTCGGAATCCGTCCGTACACTTTCTTTTACCCTTTCGGGAGTTTTGGATTATTTTGATTAAATCTTTGTGTGAATTACGCAGGATGTTTATCCAAACAATCCGTTGATTGAGAGATTTCACCGTCGATGTGCCTTCAAGGTTTGAGTCAGCAAATTTGCTGTCTTGAAAGACATTGGTAATCAAATATTATTTCTCCAAGTTTGGAGGAGAATGGTGTGATATATCCTGATATTCATGATATCGTTACAGATTGATTTAGTTCAAGTGTATTCAAAATGATTTATTTTACCAATGATCCTATGGATGATATCAGAGATTCTGGTTTGAAGTGTACACCAGCGTCAGCTGGTATAGACTCTGTCTCTACAACATATTTTATACCTAATTCCTCCAAAGATTCTACATCAACCTCTATTGGACCTCCCTTTGGAACAATAATCTTGGTAATATATCTGGAAGGAACATGTCGCAGTTCTCCTACCTTTGAGGATGCCCCACGCCTGTTGAGTGCATCTGTGATTGCGAGAATGACATCACTTGCTTTCATTGGGCCGTTGTGGCTCAGAGATCCTGACATTTCCCTGTCCATCTCTCCGTTGAGAACGAGAATCTTGGGGCAATTTCTAGCTGCTATTGTCTCGCCAGTCCCTTTCAGGATCAAGCACGGGCAGATGGATGTGTACAAGGATCCCATCCCATAGACGATGGCATCTGCCTTTTCCAATTCCCCAACCACGCGAGGATTTGCCACCGGAGCAACCTCGTGCTCTTTAGTATCTCCTTCTGATGATAAGTAAAATATTCGCCGGATAGGATGTTCGAGTTGATCCCAGACAGACTTGTCCACAACATGCTCTTCCGATGGGTGAGAGATGGCATGTTGTCCAACAATGACAGCCCCATTGTCAAGTTCCGCGGCCAGTTTTATTCGTTCTTCCGTGCATATGGTTGGCAAAACCATTGATCCCTGAGGAATCTTTGCTACCCGTGTAAACATGAAAATTGCAGCTTCGAGTGATCTGAAAAATGTCCTGGCACCAGCAAAGAAAAAGTTGCCAACAGAGCCACTCTGAAATACAAACTTTTCAGAGGAATGCCTCAGAATATTCGCATGGAAATGGATTAAAAACGCCCGAATAGTATGTTTGTAAGGATCCGAGACTCCTTGCCAGAGCTCGTGCTCTCCTTCTACTATAGAGTACCACTCCTTCTTGGCAGCACTTGCATCTTTACTACACAGTCTATGAGCCAGCAGCTTTTTCACCGCCCGAGCTTCATCATCCGTATCATCTGCCAGCCTCAGACACCTACTACGTATATCTCCTACAGCTGGTCCACCGAGGACCCGCACAATCTCTGCAGTTGAACCCCCATCATCTGACACTGGAAGTACATAGGACACTCGGGTTGTCAGCTTTTTGACATCTGACGCCACGCTATTGAACGCTGTGCCACCACTAAACACTACCAATGACGGTTCTTCATCTCTGGGAGCACTTGCTTCCACCTGTGGAGCCAATGCCTCCATTGCAAGAGCTGACGAATATTCCTCAGGGATCTCTGTCTGCTCGATTGCAAGACCGCTGGAATGACAATGCTGCACAGTATATCTCCTATGCGCTACTCTATGGGATATATCGCACTGTATAAATTTCTGGATTCTATTCCTATTGGCGATTGGAGCATGTATAATGGGCATGGTGAGTGTTGATTGAATTGACTTGGACTGGGTTGCTGGCAACACCAAGAGTCGTCTTACTTTATCGTCCTATAGATTCTTCTACCCATTAAATCTTACTTTAGATATATTTAAAATATTTTGCATACATTATGAATGTCAAAAGAGCTCTGTTTTGTTTCCATGAAAATGCTCATCTCTGCCAGGTCAGGATCCTCAAGAGGATCAGCTGGATGGTCAACAACCACCATTATTGTTACTTTAGATACATCGACGATAGGATGAGACTCTGCTTATGAAAATAATATATATAAAATAAATATGGATAGTGATACATACCAAGGGGATGAGGATACGTCAGAGAGGAGAGGAGACGAAAACCCTCTTGGAACATCTCGTTCTCACCATGAGCAACAACACATGCCCCCGAGTGGAGTTCAGGGTGAGTCGACGATGCCTCGTGCGACGAGACTATTCCAGAAAATTAGAGATTTAAGAGATATTCATCAAATGGCCAAGGATTTAGAGGAAGAAAATGCTCGGTTGAAAAGTTTGTTGCAACAGGTTGGGACTGGAGCCACTGGAGAGGGTGGAGAGGCGTACACAATGCTGTTTAAAAAGACTGGATACCTGAATAAATATAGGCCGTATGCGACAAGTTCACTATGGGCAAACACATGGGAGCCACGATATGTGGTTGTGAAGTTTGACTCGTTGATGTATTATAAAAATGAGAGGGATGTGTACAGGAATCCACCTAGAGGACAGCTTGGTTTGCGTGGAACATTTGTGGAAGTAGAAGGATTGAAGCGTCGCAAGTACTGGACATTTCGAGTGGTTGATTCTGTTGGAGCTGATCTAGTACGATTATCGACGGAATCGCATTCGGAGATGAATGCGTGGTTGGAAGCTTTGGCAGAATGTGGATGTGGAATGAGGAGGACTGGCAGTTCCAACAGTATGCTGTCATCCCTGGATGATTCCAATATAGGTATTCAACAACAGGTTGTAAAGGAAGGGGACCACGCTGTTTTGGTACGAAGCCAGAGTGGGTATACATCCGACCAATCAGATATAGGTAGGCAGCCTGCCTTTGGTGAGAAGAAGAAACGTTATACGAAGAAACGTGGCTTGGGGACTGGCTATGATGGGTGTGTTCCTGTGCATACACACCCCAAGTTTTCCATGTTATCCTCGGAAAGAATTCGCTTTTCAGATCAGAGTGGTATGTTGACGCTCATGTTTATCATTCTAGCAGCAACAAACTTTAGGTTGATTTTGGAGAATATGCTCAAGTATGGCATTCGGTTCAACCCATTTACATTCATCAGAATGGTCATCACTCCCTCAGGTAATACGCCGTTGATTCTCTGCTGGCCTTCTTTGTTGGTTTTTGCAACATTTGGATTTCTCATTGAAACGTTTGCAGCGTCATTGTTGCGGAGAGAGAATAGTATGAGGTCAGGAGATGAGAAAAAGGTAGATGATGGGGCACTCGTAGAAAAGAAGAGCAAGAGGAGAAAGAGGTTTACAGAATGGATCATTGGCTTGCTAAATATATTCAATATGACAATCGTTCTCCTTGTTCCGTTTCATATTATAACGGTGACGAATGCTGAACCACTGCCGTCCTTTGGGTTGACAATGGTAACAATAGTTCTCTGGCTCAAGCTGGTTAGTTTTATACATGTCAATTGGTCTCTCAGGCAACTCAAAAGGATTGACCCCCGTAGAAGATGGCCAGGGGAATCCTTATCTGGCTCTGAACCATTAGCTGTGGAGACAAATGATATGGTGTATCCTAAGAATTTGACCATGAGTCACTTTTTCTACTTTCTAGTGGCACCTACTCTGTGCTATCAAATTTCATATCCCAGGAGTCCTAGATTCCGTTTCCGCTGGTTGTTGAGGAGAATTGCAATGCTTTCTGCAGGTCTTGGCATGATGCTGTTTATAACAGAGCAGTATATAGAACCAACCATTGACAACTCTATCAAGCCCATTCAGGATATGGATTGGCTCGTCATTATAGAGAGGATTTTGAAACTTTCCATACCAACCTTGTATTTCTGGCTGGCAATGTTCTATTCACTTTTCGAGTTATGGTTGAATATCTTGGCAGAAGTAACTCGATTTGGAGATCGAGAGTTTTACAAGGATTGGTGGAACTCGGCAACTCTGGGAGAATACTGGAGATTATGGAACATGCCCGTGCACAAGTGGATGTTACGGCATGTCTATTTTCCAGCAATAAACATGGGCATCTCGAAATTCATGGCTGGTTTTATCGTTTTCTTCTTAAGTGCAGTGCTCCATGAAGTCATGGTTGGCGTACCGCTCCATATGATTCGTGGGTGGGCATTCTGGGGATTGATGCTTCAAGTGCCCCTCGTGTGGATGACGGAGATGTTGAAGCGTCATTTCAAAAATGATAGACTTGGGAATGCGATATTCTGGGTTTCGTTCTGCTTTCTAGGACAGCCGATAGCAGAGATCCTCTATTATCATGATTACAGAAAGTCGCATTACTTTTAGGTGTCAATTCTGAAGATTGGATAAGAATGCGTTCACTCTGTAAGCAATCCATTCTTGCTCATAGGGATCCAGCCCTTCTCCAAACACTATTTTTTCTACACCATGCTTTATGCAAATCTCCGTTTGAGGGACACCATTGATATATCCTTGAACCACCACCTGCGCTTGTGATAGATCCCTCGTGTACCCCGTCGCCTGCTTGGCAGATCCCTGAGAAAAATCTGGCTTTTGTGACCCATCAACATGTCTTGATAGGATTGCAAGTTGCCTTTCAAAAGTCCATGCGACGCATCCAATTTCCATTTTTTCTGATATAAACTGCCTTCCTATAGCGGCTTTTGCCATAGAAATACCGGCAGCCCAGAATGGAATGCTAAACAATGCAAACAAGATTCCACCGCTTGCCAATGCTCCAGCAGTCCATACCGCTACAAAGCCATTCCAAAACAATGCAAAGCCCCCTGTGGATATCGATGCTGTATCGAACTTGGCGGGTGGTATAGCAATGCGGAGATGATCTTCTCCTTCTTCTAAGAAAACCCGAGAGCCGACTGGCTTTCGCACAGGGAAACCTTTTTGAGTGACTATAGCATTGGGTGGATTCTCTCGCACTGGAGCAGACGGCAGGCTAGTATCAATGTCTTGAAAACGGCTTCCACCAATACGTCCTGTCGATTTCCTTGTCCGTAAGATATCAAGAATCTGTTTTGAATCCAGTCTATCTTCTGGCACAGGTTCTAATAGGGCACTGACCACACCCTTTAATGTACGATTCATTGTCACTGATGACAGATCAAGCTTCATCCTGGATTCTGGGAATTGGCTGGGAGCTCTCCCCGTGGCTAGGTATAATATGGTAGCTCCAACCCCATACAAATCTGACCCCGTTCCAGCCCTACCGCGGAATTGTTCCGGTGCCATAAAGTCAAACGTCCCTACAATGGTCACAGAGTTGAAATCTTTCATTTCAGAAGCCTGGACACCGCCAAAATCTACGAGCATAATCTTGGACGATATCACATTATCAGGATTCTCTACGATTATATTTGCTGGTTTGATATCTCGATGGACCACCGGAGGCCTCAGAGAAGATAAATACAAGAGTGTAATCAGCAACTCTTCCACAATGTGCAGCAGTTCCTCATCAGTCCAGAAATGCCCTTGTAAACGCATCTGTTCCAGAGAGCGGCCATCAGCGAGTTCTTGAACAATAAAAAATCTCTTATCGGTTTCAGAATCTTCCTCAAAGTACTCCAGATATCGAGGTATTGATGGATTGTTCATTTGTTCAAGGACCCGTGCCTCTCGTTCAAACAGTTCCAACTGTTTCCATGTTTTCATCGTCTGCAGACTAAGAGCCTTCACAGCAACATACTGTTCACTCTCTATGTCCCAGCATTTATACGTCGTTGCATTGCCTCCCGTACCAAGCACACTGACAACACGATACCGATCATGCTCACCCAACGTTGCTGGCACAGCCTCAACAGGCTCCCATGCCTTGCCACCATTTCCATCCGATGTGGCCGAGGTGTGGTATCTATTATTTTGTACATTGTACCTATGAATAATCGTCGTATACTGACACCTCGGAACAGGATGATACCCTTTCGAGAAAGTATTTACCCTTCCAGCAACACTTGGAGAAGAACCAGAATACTGGAATACCCCTTCTGGGCGACCTGACATGTTCTACTCCTGTGTCTACTACATATAGTATAAAATAATTAATGCTTCAGGCGTTGAATGAGGAGATATGATGGACCCATGCAGATGGGTACGTACCCATCATGATCATCTCTCAAATGAAAGAGCTCATCTCGAAAGATTCATTCGATTGATCTGATGCTCTAGATGTTACAAAAATCTCATAGCGTATTTAAACAAAAGAATTACTGCAAGTATTCATTCATTCAATCAATCAATCATTGCTGCCTCTGTTGAACCATACAAGGTTGGCTGGTTGATACAATAATTCTCTCTAGTTTGTGATACTACCCTTTCATACACAAGTAAATCCGTTACAATTTTGATACATATTATTAACCATGGGGTCAGAGGTACGTTGGGCGGTATATATGGAAAGCAAGACAATTGGGCTGACGTGAAATTGTTGCATGGTCCTGAGGACAGTCGGCGGTGCCACAGACCTCGCGCATTGTGATCGATCCCGTGACACGAGTATTTGATTATGTAGAAAACTGGTATTGCTGCCTTGAAAGAGGAAGGAAGTAGGGCATTTGCCATGAAAGACTATGCCAAGGCGAACGCTGCCTGGGATAAGGCCTTGGGAACTGACGGTATTTCCGACTCTGACGTTGCGTTGATTCATAACAACAAAGCTGCATGCTTTATGGTGAAGAAGCAGTACAAAGAGGCAGTAGAACAGTGCTCCGTGGCGCTGAAATCTCAGCCAGAATATGTGAAAGCTTTGGTCCGAAGGGCCAAGGCATACGAGAACTTAGGAAGCTACAAGGACGCGCTTCGTGACATTCAGAAAGCCGTGTCCCTGGGAAATGAAGATGCCAAAACAACTGAACAGAGGTTGAAAGCGCTGGTTGCTGGTAAAAAGCCAGCTGGAATGGGCAGTAAGGGATTGGGTAGCAACAAAAGAAGTGTCGCTTCTGCTTCAGGAGGTAACAAGCAGCTCTCTATTCCTGTAAAGCTTACATTAGAAAGTGATACTAGATCATTCCATCTGTCACCAGGAGTTACATATTCAGAGTTGTTGGAGCATGCAAAGCAACTGTTTCCATCAGCTGGGCCATTTGTCCTCAAGGTGCTTGACAAAGAAGGTGATTTGATCACCATTGCGTCCAGAGCAGACATTCATAGAGCTATTCAGGAAAGCATTGAAGCTGCTGGAAACACTATAAAAGCACAGCAAGGACATATACCACCAGTTAGACTTCATGCAATGAAGGTTGCAAGTGACCAAGATGTTCCAAAGGCTCCAGAGGAAGAGTCTAAGAACCTCAAGCAAATGCTTGAACAGTTTCAAAAACTCCAGACGCAATCTAAAAAACCATCTACACAACAACAGGCCGAGCCACAGCAAATCCAAGTTGATGAATGGATCCTTGCATTTGTTGAACTCCTCAAGGAGCATTGCCACTTGGACCCTGATAGACCAATAGAGGCACAAGAGATTGGAAATGAAAGACTTAATTCTGCATTCCAGGCAATGATGCAGACTGATCCAAAAGCAGACGAGCTCCTTGATGCAGCCTTTGACAAGTTTGAAGAACAGGCTGCTCTTGGAATGGTTTGTCAAGCTCAGGTATATGATGCAAAAGCCACCAATATCATGCAGAAAGCCGCTGCAAGTGGTGATGATGCCTCTACCATCAACAAAGCAGTCGAAGAATTGTTTACAAAGGCTGACAAAAAGATTGATGAAGCAATTGCATACTGCCCCAAGGTATTGGATGCGTATGTCATGAAGAGTCAATTGCAACAGGCTAGAGCCAAGCTGGTGGCCAACTATCTCGTCGAGACTGTCAAACCATCAGAAGCAGAGGACGCAGACGCTCGCTTCGAGGCTGATGAGGCTGCCAGCAAGGCAGCTGTTGCAAGAGCCTTTGACAGGGTGTCCAAGGAAAGTGCTACTGCCGCAGAAAAGCACATGGAAGAAGCATTCAAACTTATCGAGCAAGCAATGGATATTATGCCAGCGGAAGAAAAGGAGAGAAAACTCAAAAAGCTCAAACCAATGGCAGAACAAGTGCCTGGCGATCCTGAAAGTGAGACTCCTCTCAAGGCAACATTGATCATCAATCTCGGTAATGCTCACTACGAACATAGTATTCTTAGAGCAGCTGGAGGATTGGACTGGAAAGAATCCATCCAAAAAGCTCGAAAATTGTTCAATGAAGCAGGGGCAGCAGATGTTGACATTAGAAATGCCCTCAAGGGTCACCCCATGGCTGAACAGATGAAGGACTTGATTGGCCCTGACAATCCTCCAAAAGGACTCCCATCCTTAAAAAAGAAGGGTAAAAAGTAACTCAAGTTGTACGTTTTTTATGAATAGCATATTTTAACAACCGACAATTGGTCCCCCCAACTGATAGAGGATGTTTCTTCTCAGCCCGGAGCTTCAAGTACTGAGTATACTCTGTGCTCCCCGATAGGATGAATGCATCATATGGCGTTTCAGCCTGATTCTTTAAGAATATTCCAAGCTTACTCCATGCATCTTCAATATCATTCTCAAGGCGCTGCCCCCAGGGAGGATTTGTAATCACAAGACTCACTGGTGTATCAGAAATTCGAAAGTCATGCACATCAGAGCATGAGAGCTTGATCAGGCTCTGCACGCCAGCTCCCCGAATATTCTCTGCCGCAAGCTCCAATGCACCTTGGTGAATATCATTACCGTAGAGCTGCACTTGTGGCCTTTCTTTCGCCCTAGCTTGCTTTGCCTCCATCACCCTTTCATCCCACACCTGTCGATCAAATGTTGGCCACGAGTAGAATGGCCAATATCTCCTGTACAACCCCGGAGCAATATTACCTGCAATCATCGCAGCTTCTGTCAAAAAAGTTCCACTACCACACATCGGATCTATGATTGTAACAGGCCCTTGTTGAAGCATGTCTGGAAATCCTGCAAGCTTGAGGCAGGTGGCAGCCACGCATTCATTCAAGGATGCCTTGTGAACCTTGGTACTTGCAAAGCCCCGCTTATGTAACGATCTACCACTATAGTCTAGATATATGGACAACGTATCACTGAACGAAGTGGCAAACAACGGGACATCCGCAACACGCCCTTTGGGTGGAGGCAATGGCTTGTACCCCCTGGCATTCCTGACAGCATCACATATGGCATCTCTCCCCCGTGTATTCAAAAGTTGCCCGTTTGTAAAATTTGAGTTTCCCCATATCCTAGAATCTATTGAAAATGATTTGTTCTCGCTATCCAACCACGAACCCCAATCCAGAGCATCTCCAAATGCCTCATACAGGGTATCCCCAGCTGGCATGCTTGGATCGAGATCAACCTCCTTCACCAACCCAAGTACCCGGATCGCCGATCGCGACCAAAGACTCACATCATATGCATCCTTATCATCTCCCTGAAACCGCACACCAGCCTTGCCAACCTCTACAGAGGTTGTATCAAGATTTGAAAGAATCTCCCTGACTTCCTTGGCCAACACCTCCTCAGCCCCAGGATGTGTCGTAACAAAATACTCTCGAGCACTACTATGAAATGAACAATGTCTCTTTTGATGAACTACAGAAGAATATCGTCGTAGAATAGATGTTTGTCTCCTCGTCAAGAAAGGGGTGCATTTCCTGCCATGCAGTCTCAACACATTATTCATTGCCGTGCTAGTTGAATGGTATGGGTACGTGTTGCTTCTCTCTAGATATGTATATGTTACGTATTTTTTTAAATCAACAAAATCCATGAATAAATTATTACTCAGCAGTCGGACAACCAGGTTTCCATGTCGTTCCTGCAGGAGTGTCCATAATATAGATACCTCGTGCTTCGAGCTTCTTTCTAACACCATCTGCAGTCTCATACTCTTTCGATGCCCTCGCCTCTGCCCTTTGAGTGATTGCCTCTTGCACATCCTCTTCTGTCAGATCTGCCCTGTTCAAAGCAACGGCACAAAGCTCGTCAAGAACCTGGCGGAAATCTGTCGGTCGCAGACCCAAGATGCCAAGGGACACATCCAGGGAATAGACAATATCACGCATCACTGGAATTCTATCTGGTCGTTTCTTTCCCTTCTTTGTATGTATGAGATCATTCAGTGTTTTCAGTGCTGGTGAGAATGCTGCCAGTACCAAGGGAGTGTTCAAATCATCTGAAAGAGCATCAAGCACCTCTTCCAGCAGAGCAGCCTCACTTGATGCGGGACTCGTGTCTCCTTCCAACACAGTGTGTGCATCAAAGAGAGTTTGGTATAAATAAAACAGCCTGTCAGAGGCTTCCTCTAGACCCCTCTGGGTATAATTTATTGCCTGTCTGTACTGTGTTCCTATTAAAAACCAACGCAGAGCCAATGGGTGGTATGATTCTGAGACATCTCGGATGGTGAAGAAATTACCGAGACTCTTACTCATCTTCTCAGAGTCTACATTGACAAATCCATTATGCACCCACCATCGAGCAAAATAATCCTGGTCATGTGCACCTCCACAGCAGGAGGTTGCCCGTGCCTGTGCCAGCTCGTTTTCATGATGAGGAAACATGAGATCACTCCCACCACCATGTATATCTATTGTTTCACCCAGAAGAGAACGAATCATTGCACTACACTCAATATGCCATCCTGGTCTCCCAGGCCCCCATGGACTATCCCAGGTAGGTTCCCCTGGCTTTGCTGACTTCCACAGTGCAAAGTCTTCAGGGTTCTTCTTCCTTCCGTCGACACTCACTCGTTCACCTGCTCTATTATCTTCTATCTGACGACCAGAGAGTTTTCCATACCCAGGGAGGGAAGCAACATCAAAGAACACGTCACCTCCTTCCACGGCATACCCATGGCCATGACTGATAATCTTTGATATAGAATCAACCATGTCGGAAATATGATTGGTCGCGAGAGGCTCCAACGATGGCCTAAGACAACCCAAAGTATCCATATCAACATGAAACTCGTGGGCAAATCTCTTGGACAGTTCCAGCGGGTCCTCCCCCACTGCATTCGCCCTGTCTATAATCTTGTCATCGATATCAGTAAAGTTCCGACAGTACAGCACATTGTATCCCAGGTAACGAAGATATCTATAGAGAACATCAAAAGACACATATGCGCGAGCATGACCAATGTGGCTGTAATCATAGACTGTCACACCACAGACATACATTGTCACATTCTTGTCATCCAAGGGAACAAACGTCTCCTTCTTCCTCGTCATTGTATTATACAGTTTCAATGGGGACACATCATGCAGTGTTGGTACTATATCATGTACTGTAGATGCATATACAGACGTCTGCAATCTCCTACACCCACCAAAGAATGCCGTCGTCGTCTTCATAGTACTGTTGCTTCTATTCTTGTGAAGAGGACCAAGCCTGCTACGACTGCTACTACTACAAGTCGTCGTGTAGCATTGCATACACCGTCTCATCATCATCATCATTGTATTATAGTGATGATGATCGTGGTGATTATCACAATGTAATAGATCTCTATCGAGAAGAATGAATGTAGTTTTTATTCATTATTATTGTGTACCATCAGAGCCACTCGTGGTCTGGTCAAGAGTCCTTGTATCGATCCCGGGTGTGCAGAAAAAAGAAGAAAAAATCTACATTTTCAAAATCAAGTGGTACAAAGCACCTCTACCATGCATGAATATCACCAAGAGTAATAATTAATATACATACTGACGTAATGAATGACAAACGAATTACCAGAATACCATGTAGGTGCCGTAACACGTAAATATCAAATGCAGCAGCAGCGTCAGCAACATGCTGAGGTAGACTGGGACTCGTTAGATAAGCAAAAGTTCTTTGTCAATGGAGCATTTATATTCACTGGACTAACAGGATGCCTCTTTCCATTAACTGTTATAAAGACTCGGATGATGGCACTCGATGATGCCAATTATAGGGGATTTAGGGGTGTGTATATTACTGGGAGGGACGTGGTGAGAGCAGACGGATACCGTGGCCTGTATAAAGGGTTTGGAACCGTCGTGGGAGGTCTTATTCCAGGAAGAATACTGTATCTGGGTGTCCTCGAAGCAACGAAAAAGGGAGTTGGATCCTTTCTAGAAGCATACGATTCAAACTTGTCAGAGCCTTTTATAGCAAGCACATCGAGTTTTGTCGCAGGAGGATGTGCGTCTCTCTCTGGCCAGCTCATCACAGTGCCTGTCGATGTGATTTCACAGCGACAGATGATTCAAAAGACAGGAAAAGCGTTGAGAGGGTTTGATGTGGCCAAGTCGATCGTTGCACGGGATGGAGTAGGTGGCATGTACAGAGGGCTTGGGGCATCCATCGTGACATTTGTCCCATCCTCTGCCATATGGTGGTCATCATATGGTGCCTACCAGTCAATCCTATGGGCACAATGGGATGCATTACGGGGTACACCACATCCATCCATCCACGCCATCGTTCGGCCACCAAATGAAATCCTAGGCATCCAGGTCCTTGCAGGCATCCTGACAGGGTGCACCACAGCAAGCATCACAACCCCCCTGGATGTCGTCAAGACGAGGATACAGACGCATTCCCCCAGTGGAAAAGACGTGACATGGAAGAGTACAGCAATCGATGTATACACGAGAGATGGACTCAAGGGATTCTTTAGAGGTGTTGTACCACGAATGACATCCACCAGTATCTGGGGAACTGCCATGGTGACGACGTATGAATTCTTAAAACGACTCTGTGCTATCGAAGAAACGACGTAGATTGATTCTATTTATTATTTTAAATACAACATACTAGTAGAATGACTGGAAAGGATAAGATTCTACGTCTAGCCAAAGGCTTTCGTGGCCGCGCCAAGAATTGCATTCGGATTGCAAGGGAGCGTGTGGAAAAGAGCCTTCAGTATGCATATAGAGATAGAAAGAATAAAAAAAGGGATATGAGACGACTGTGGATCACTAGAATTAATGCAGGATCGAGGCAATATGGTCTGCGATACTCTGACCTCGCCCACGGCCTCAAGAAGGAGAATATCCAGGTGAATAGAAAAATGCTGTCAGAACTGGCAATGAATGAGCCACATAGTTTCAAAGCTCTTGTAGATCAAGTTACATATATGAAGAGTTAATTGAGCGTGTTTGTGTTTTGATCATCAACTCGGCGTTTTTCCTTTGATGGGGACCCTGCACTCGAGTGTGTTGTTGAAGAATAGGAAATGCTGTCCAACAGCTTGATTGCCTTGCGGATGGTCACAAGAGTCTCCTGACATTGATGTCTGCGCTCTGCAACGTCCTCACGTTCCCTCATGATATTCTCGAGGAGATCCTCACGATACAGGACGTGTGTGAGTTGCTTTTGGAGTCCCGTCTGCACGTGGTGTATCATGAATTTCATCACAATCTTGGGGACAAGATCTTGCACATTCTTCCTGACAATATCAAAATACGAATGTACCAATACCCGTGTAACCTCTACCTGAACTGCTTCTTGTTCCGTCATGTCGTGTAACACCTTGAGCGACTCTGGGGGTCGTTGCAACGACGTTGATGTCACGTCGTGCTCCTTGTCACCGGCACCACCACCACCACCGTCTGCGTCAGACGAGGGACCAAACCACCCTGAAAAGAGTTCCTTGCTTCCAACCTCTATTCGTCTCGATTTGAGCGGTGGACCTCCGGCCGCAGCATTCCTTGCATTCAATACCCGCGCAATAGCTTCATTTCCTCCTATAAAGTTGGGATTTGACGTGTTGATAAAACTCAATTCACACTCCACCAGATTTCGAATCATAGACTCTGCAGGGGATGCACCAATGGCAATGAATTCCTCCACAGCATCCATCATATGTGCATGCAATGTAGGAAACCGTCGTACTTCTGGGGGTGCACTATGAGAAGCAATCGTGATTAATTCCTCGTGCACGAATTCCCGACATTGTAGACACGGCCTCAACAGCTTTTCAATCGCCCTCTTGACAAGCATCTCAAAGGGAGCTTCTGGTATCAACAGCGACCCAGTGATTCCTCCAGAATTCTTAATAGCTGTTCGAATCTCATCATCTGTCAGTTCACTCGCAGGATCCATAGTATCAAGGGATGTATTAAAGACGTGAAGAAAGATGTGTCGAATCCTCGCCCCACCAGCAACCTCACCCAATGGAAGCGACCCTCTACCCTGCAATGCGGCAGCAAACCTCGCCGCATACGAATCAAGAATCGACAAAAGCGTCGCCCCTCTATTCATACTATTCGGAGGAGCGTCCCCATACATCAAACTCTCATTCTTCTTCTTCTCCAGTGCCTTTTCTAGAGTCTGCCGCAGAGAAGGAAGAGCCTCCCGTATCGCATTCACCAACACCTTGTTCAATTTCTGCGCCAAGACATTCGTCGAGCATCGATTCGCCACCTCATCATATTCTCTATGACTCTTGAAAAACATAGCTTCCGCCTCCTTGGCCCGCTCCATACTCGTCGAATGCATAATATCCCTCTGACTACGAAGCACCACCCCAACATACCCCAGTCTCAGTGGAATACACTCATTCTTCAATATCTTGACAGCATCCGTCCCTTTATCCATAATATCCAACTTTGTCAACACTCCAACAGTCCGAACCCCTTCCGGATCCACCCGTCTCGCGAGATCCAGAGCATCAGACGATGCCAAATCCTGGTTTGCAGGAGACACTGCCAGAATAATGCACGACGGAGCACTAATATATTTCAAAATCAACGAACGAATCTGCTTCTCGATGTCAGCAGGTTGATCACCAACCGGAACCCTCGTCATTCCAGGCAAATCCACCAATGTCATGGTCAAGACATGTGGCGAGAAGATTCTCAACCGAATCGGATCACTCGAAATCTGAACACCACTCACCACCCTGTCCGTTTCCAACGCAATTTCATCACGAATCGCACTAAAATCGTGATATTTCTTTCCCTTTTTATGTAGAAATTCCCCCCAGGCAGAAGACGGCGTGTGAACCAACTGCAGAATTAATGGCCTTCGCGTGACAATGTCGTTACCCCGTGGAAGAAAATCCCGACCCACCAGAGCCTCGAGAAGACTCGATTTCCCACTACTCTGACTCCCTACAACTGCTATTTGTGGCACATGACTCTGAATGAGTGTGCTTGTTGACGTCTTTGTCGACGGCAAGATGGCAAAGGCATCTTGGAGTTTGTTAATCAATGGAATCAGTGTCTGTCCTAGTAACGTTGTCGATGATGTTGTATGTGATGATGATTGATGTCGTAACGACGACGTACTCATATTCACACGATTCTTTGTTGTAGAATATATATAAAATTATTACATTAAAAATTCAGAGCTTGGTCTCCCAGTGTATTGTACAGTGGTAATCCGAAAGTCTTTCGGATTATATTCTCGCAATTCGACACACCCATCAGGTCGCATGCTTTCTACTCTATAATACGTACAATCTCTACCATCTTGAGGACTATAGGGAGGACAGAGGATATCCAGGATGGCACAATCACTATGAGCAGTAAACTGGTGCATGTTTCCGTGGCTATTCGGCAGCAGCACATGGGCACCCATCATATCATTCATCATCCCATTATACACTGGTTTTGCTATCATGTCATTCGTATCAGTCCAGTCAAACGATGTCACATGCAAGTCCCCATACAAGACTCTAGATACCACACTCATACCAGGGTGGTTGTGCAAGGGAATCCTACTGTTTTTGGGTAGACAGAAAATACCCATGGACACATTTTTATCTTCATACAGGTGCATGTATTCTATTGTAGCCTTTTTTGTCCGTCTATGTAATGCTCTATCCACCAGACCTAGTTCTTCTAGAGATACAGTATGAACAGCCTCACGTAGTCGTTCCAACATGGTGGTCACGTCGCCCCCTGGAATCTGACGAATGATATCATACACTGACTCAAGACCATGATGTGTACCGTTGCTTGTATGAGATGATGAATTACATGTCACGGTAGTAGACGTGGTCATGTCAGTAGATGAATTCGTGTGTATCATCTGCCTTGAGTTTGTCACGTGTGACGAATGATTCCGTTGCTGCTGCTGAGACGTGTGATGTGGTGCATTCTGTATCCTTGTCGTAGGTGACATCATTTTTTATGTATGTATTTTTTTATGTATGTATTTTTATGTATGTATATGTCATGTTCTAGCTGGGTTTGTAGTATACGCCCGCGTCCATGGGTCGATCAAAACCAGCATGCATGAACAGGACACATCCGTCTCACTTTTTTATGATTTTTTTTTATTTTTACATACCAAACAATCTATATATATAGTGTGCTCACATACACAATAGAACAAGGAGATATCTCCCAAACAGTGGCCTGCATGGCAGCAGTGTCATGTGATCACTCTAGCTAGAGGGTCATGACCCAGATCTGGGACCATACGTAGTTATGGTACCATGGTATACCATTAGAAGAGGCAGCAAGACTGCACAGGAACTAAAATCTCTCAAGAACGCATGCCATCCATCACTGAGATTTTAAATCTGACTGATCAACCTGATTGGTGGAGATCAACCAGTTCAAGAAGCAATCAACTCAACAATTTAGTATCATGCATTTTCAAATGACCACCAATGCAGGATCCTTGTAAATACATGTAGTAGTGTACTCATTAAAAAAAACTAAAAAAAATAATACACAAATGCCTCCACGTACTACATGGATCAACAAAAGAGAATAAGAAAAAAAGCAGCAGCAGCAGCAGCAGCAGCGGTGCACCGACGAGTTGGTCAATTGACATGTCAGTTGACATCGACCACACCCCATCCCAGCAGATCCATAGATACTCTATCGAATTATAATAAAAATTACATAACATATAGCGATGAAGTACGGGCATGCATAGAAAACCAACGACACCAACACATTGTGGCATTGGAATCAACCATTGTGGCACATGGCATGCCCTATCCTCAGAATTACGAGACAGCAAAAGAAGTGGAGAACATCATACGACAGGAGGGTGCTGTCCCTGCGACGATATGTATACTAGGAGGTGTTATACATATAGGGTTGACGGATGATGAGCTGAGATATGTGGCGAAGAATAGGGTGGAAAAGGTGTCCAAAAGGGATGTTGCAGCAGTGATGGCCCTTGGGTCGGATGGGGCAACAACCGTGGCAAGCACCATGCTCTTGGCACATCTGGTAGGTATCCGAGTGTTTGTTACTGGAGGTATAGGAGGTGTGCATAGGAGCTTTTCAGAGACGATGGATGTGTCGGCAGACTTGGTAGAGCTAGGAAAGACCCCCATGACGGTGGTCTGTGCTGGCGTAAAGTCCATCTTGGATATTCCACGGACACTAGAATTCCTCGAAACGCAAGGTGTCTGTGTAGCTGCATATCAGACTGACGAATTTCCTGCATTCTTCTACTCAAAGAGTGGGTTGCGTGTACGGCGGATGGACTCTGTTGCCGAGGTGGCAGCCTGTACCAGGTATAATGTCGAGGTGACTGGAAGCGGCATGGTCCTTGGTGTTCCCCTTGCAGCAGGTGAAAACTCTGAAATACAACAGAGTATAGAAAAGGCCCTCGCAGAAGCCAGGGATGCAAACATCACAGGAAGTGCAGAAACACCTTTTGTCCTACAACGGGTCCAGCAACTGACTGGAGGAGAATCCCTTGCCCGGAATATTGCCCTGGTCAAGCAAAATGCCCGCATCGGAGCTCAAATAGTGATGAGTGGTGAAATCATTACACCCAGTAATGTGCCCGAATCCCCAACTTTCTCAGGGCAGTGAAGAATGTCATCACACTGTCCATGGTGTGCGCAGATCCATGGGGTGGAAGGCCATGGTATGAAAAGTCAGGTGCACCAAAGTGTTTTTCGTAATAGAAATCTCCAATCTTTTCGGACAATGCAGTATCTGTTAGTAATTGGTCTGCTAACGTTTGCTCGTATCCTGGGGAATCAATATCTATCTTTAGTGCAACGTAGTCTCCCTTTTGAACAATTCTTTTGATGATCTGGAATGGATGATCATCGTGGGTGAAATCCTCGCCGACAGGTACATTGATCAAATGTAATTTTGGGTAGATTGATCGTGGGACATATTTCCAAAAGACGATCGGGTCAAATGGCTGCAAATCCCAGCCCCAGATTTCATCAAAGTCAATTCCATTCTCATGATAGAAACGATCAAACCATTCCAAGCTTCTGTTGGGGCCGTTGATGCCTAGATCAAACAGGTACTTACGTCCAGGATACATACTCTTGAACACTGTCAGTGGCATTCCTCGAAAAATCATGTATGACAAGTCCAGTCCAGGTACCTGTATCTTTCCCTGTGGCACACACAGGGCATACGGGTGCCTGAAAAAGCCTACCAATGGCTCGATGAAAACCTTGACTTCCGTCCATCCCATTCGATATACGAAATATGAAACTACGTCATCTGTATGTTTGTATAGTATCGTATCATTTTCCTTGATGCGTTTCACACAAGTCAAGAGAGTTTCAGAGAAATCAGCACCCTTGTCACTCGTCAAGTATGTGCATGGAGCTTCCTGATATGTCAATATATGTTGTCTCCATTCATCTTCCCATGCACTTGAGACATATTCTGTAAACTGGAAATACAAGTCTTTACGATTCACGACACTCTTGAATGTGCTTGTGGAATTATTCCACAACATGTTGTACAGTATAGCCCAAAACGTGGCAGCAGCAGCAAGAAAAAAACAAACGCGAGATGTTGTTTTTTTGCACATACTACCATGTGTCCATATTGCTATGTTGTTTTGACGAGAGAACATTCGCTACAATGCTGCTACAAGTATGTATTGCTAGTAGCATATACATTCTACCACCAAGTACGAGTGTCTATTTGTATTACAAATTTGTAATAAATACAAATGTAATGTAATAATACTATACATGGGATTGTGTACATTAGTATGTCATTCAACTATTGACACATTGGGTGAGGGGGTGCCTTGCTTGAGCCACCCAAAGTCTTGAATATCCACACGAGGTCCCCCTATAAACTGAAACCGTAGGTTTGTACAATCCTCTATAATGATGATCTGATCAGTACGACACGCCGTATCATCATACTGTATCCGAAACAGTGTATCCCGAGTTGAATGAATCCGTAGTTGCTGTCCACAATATCCAGTCAAGGTGACTGTACAGTTGACCAGATTGTTGACCATGAGACTTGACTGTGGCATCATCTGATGTGTCACATCATCCCTATCTTTCATATGTTCCAGAGTCAATCCTGATGGTGGTGGTAATGATTCTGTTGTTTCTGTTCCTGTTTCTGTAGTAGTCCTATGATGATGATGATGATGATTGTTGTTACTATTATTAATATTCTTCTTCTTCTTCTTCTTCCAAATGTCTTGTTGTTGTTGTTGTTTGACAAACCGAAATGTAGTAGTAGTAGTACTGCTGCTACTCCACATTGCCTGAAGCATGTTCCGAAACGTTCGTTGCTTTGCCAGTGCTTGTTGAACATCATATGGTGTCATGTCATGCGATCCTTGCGCCACCAGTAGCTCATATTCCTCAATCTGTTCTTTGATGAGATTTTCTATGTTCTGACGTGCACGGGCGGTAGTAGTAGTACCATGATTTTTTTCATTAGTAGTATTACAAGAAGAAGAAGACTGCTGCTGCTGCTGTAGTTGTACAAAGAGACTCTCAATCTCCAGAGCTTTTTCTCGGACTGCTGTTATGGTATCACACGTGAACATATTTATTTATTATTAAAAGTATTACTACTTTTAAAAATAAATAAAACTACGCAAGAAAACGAACCCATGGCTCGTTTTGACTTTTAAAAGTAGTCCATTTTTTTTTAATCCGTTTACAAAGTTAGACTGAGATCTTATCGTCGAGAAATCACCCCTAAAGAATCTATCATCAAACATAGTAACACAGGAAGAGTGAAATCTATTATCCACAAGGTTAGCCTGATCGAGACGATCCCTAGGTCTGGGGATAAGCCACCAAAACCTAGAAATCAATCCCCCTACTTTGCCACAAGGGCAGCAGGAAATGATGCAAGTGATTTCCTCGCGATAGCGGGTATCCCCGCTATACAGCCAATTTAATGCACGCATTAAGATTGGTGGCCAGATACCATTCCAGGTTATGTGGGGATTGGGAGAAC
>PJEL010000532.1_pt1 | contig 44778 bp, 52 predicted proteins | sample 1853271 | NCBI WGS metagenome assembly PJEL01 (sample SAMN08108733, study PRJNA415343) | Invertebrate metagenome, whole genome shotgun sequencing project. | host: Globobulimina | place: Sweden: Gullmar Fjord | collected 2015-08
TTCTTGGATAACCCGATCGGTGTCGCGGGGGTCGCGGGTGGGGGAGAAGCGAAAGACTGCCGGCGAATTAGGCTCACTCCAGTAGCCAACGTCGTTATCTGATCGGTCAATGAGCCCCATCACTTGCACGGCCACCTTTGCGTCCAGCTCGTCTAGGTCGGTGGGGGTCATTATTGTTTGTCCCGATAGTAATCTACATCACGTTCCAGCTCCGCGATGCGTTTTCGTAGTTGCTCGTTCACGCCGCAATAGTTGACGCAGTAGTTCTCGTTTGCGGTTTGATCCTCAAGCTCCGCGATGCGTTCACGAAGTCGGCCCATTTCCGTAGATAGTTGGTTCTCGCGTTTCGCAAATACCACGATGGCTCGGTCACGCTCGGCCAACTCCTTGCGTGCCGCCTCCAGCTCGTTTCGGGCGGGCATTGTTAGGCTCCTGTTAGAGTAATAATCTTATCGGTCGGTGTCGCATGGGTGGTTGGCTCCAGCAAGCGACAACTGCTTAACGAGGTGCGTCGTAACTCCTTTGACATAAGGTATATCGGCGACTTTGTCAAGCGACATGAATTAGAATTTTCGGCGGGTGTCGCATGGGTCGGCCCGGATAGTGCGGTTGACGTAGTCGAAAGCCATGCGACGATTCGCAGAATGGACGCAAGGGTTATGGGAAACCGCAACGCATACAAGGAATCGTGGGATAGGTTGATGGCTGGGCTTCCGGCCGACGGCGAGCGGTTCGTCGTGCTGATGCCGGCGTGGGATTGGGACGTTATACGCGGGTCCGTTGCTCACTACTGGGCGAACGGCCTGCTGCCATATCAGATTCTGGTGTTCGTCCCCCGGTACCTGCCGTCCGATCCAAACTGGTCAACCGACGAGCTGCCCTTGCTCCCGGAGGAGCTAATGCCGGCGTACACGCAGGTGGAGCTCACGCTGGTTCGGGCCGATCTGCGGTCGGGTCGGGTGGTCTACTTCGACGGTTCGATGGTCGGCCGCCGTTGTGATTTGTTCTGTGATATTGACGTCTAGTTGTGAGTAAACCTGTTGGCAAAGCTGTCAGTTACCGCCGAGTTCCCAACAACCCTGACGGAAGCGAAGGTGCTTCTGTCATTTACGGCCGGGAATTGCACGACGAATCGCACAGCCTTACTGACAGGGTTGCCCAGGCGGACGATACAGCGGGTGCTCCGACGCATGGGCACGCTTAATCTCGTGGCCCACGTCGAGGATTATACCAGGGACGGTAGGGTGAGACGGTATCACGCGCTCGGGTGGGAATTTTGGGAAGCCCTTTTAATACCGCGTGCGGAGGGTGTCCTCCGCGAATCGCACGGAAGTCACAGCACCTACTAAGGACTACTATGGTTACAACAGCAGAAGAAAAAGCAGAGGCGGGGAGCGTGAACATGTTCGTCACGTTCGTGGACGCGACGCATCCGGTGGACCCGAAGAAGGTGATAATCTCGGCGCTGTTGGTGCAGGCGATCGTTCCTGGCAGTCGGCCGGATTCGTCGTTCTTGCACCTGGAGGGCGGCAGGCAGTACCACGTTCGCGGTACGTCGGATCAGTGTGAGGCGATAATCAACGCCAAGTTCGTCGAGCTTTTCCAAATGTGGTGGATGATGCGGCAGATGAAAAGCGAGCATGAGAAGTGGCGTCGAAGCGTGGTGGATAGCTGCATGGGTTCGATCGACAAGGCCATGAATAAAGCGATCAACGCCATGGTGGCGCCGGCGGTGTCGGCGTACCTGGATCATGTAGCCGGCGATACGCTGGCTGAGGAAGACGGCACGAGCAAGCCCAAACCGGACAAGGGCAGGGTCAAAGGTAAGCAGCTCGCCGCTGCCGCTGGCTAGGTTCGTGCAATACCTGACGGCGGCGGATGTTCCCTAGTTCCCGCCGTCGTCAGGTTGGTTTTTCGGTCGTCGGCTAGACGCGACGCGATGCCTCGCTCGCCGACGGGCCTTTGGTTGGATGGGTGGCGGGGTTGTAGCTGGAGGATGGATATGCCGACGCAAGGGCCGAGGTTAGACGCAGAGGGCCGGGTGCCGCAGCCAGACGTGGTGGATGCGAAGCGCGACTTGATGAAGGAGTGCCATGCCAGGCTACCTGGCGGAGAGCCGTGTCGGTGCCGGGCCGCCCAATTGGTCGTGCGGAAGGATGTTGGCTCCGAGCTGTTGTGCGCGGATCATTACAAGGCTTTCAGGGCGGGGGGCACGGTGGACATGGCTTGCGACGAGGAACGTCTGCAGCGTGGCATTGATGTGCGGGACCGGGAGATCCAGCAGTTGCGTGAGCGGCTCACGGGGGCACTGGGGAAGGGGTCTCGCTTGGTGTGCTTGACGGTTGTGAACATACACGGCGGGGAGCACACGGCGTACGGGACTGAGGAGTTGATGCGGCCTCAATACGAAGCGGTCCGAGACGCGATGGCCGCGCTGGAAGGGGGGGAGGCTCGGTCGCTGGAGATAACCGGCTCGGCCGATACATACCAGCGGGGTGACGCATCGTTCGCCATCCTGCGGGATCAGATTCGCGCGGCTCATATCGTGGAGGTGTAAGTATGCTGAGTCCCAGTTTTGGCGTGGCCGTGACGAGCGACTTCAAGCGTGGCGACCGAATCGTCTGGCGCGAGAGCAGGTTCGGAATTCAAGCCGGCGAGAAGGCGACCATCATCGACGTGAAGCACAGCGGCTTGGTGATTCTCGTGGATGCACGCCAGTACGATAGTGTGCTGCCGTACCTGTTCGATCGTCTTGTAGAAGAGAAGCCACGGCCATCACGGGCCAAGTTAGAGGCGGTGTCCACCCATGCCATCGAGAAAAGCGGCGAAGCGAAAGACGGTAAGGTCGAAGCAAAAGCGAAAGCGACCAGGGGCCGGAACAAAGCCGGTGGAAGTGGCGGCGAACCTGGTGACAGAGGAGGCGGCAGCGGCGGGCGTCGTGCTCCCACCGCTGCCAAAGTATCTAAGCGACCCAAGCCTGCACTACCTGAAAGCGGCTCATTACGCGGCGCTGGACCTGAACAACCCGGACATGATGACGGAGGAGGCGAAGGTCTTTGCGAACAAGCGGATGGCGGTGGCGCTGGAACAGCGGTTCTTCAACCAGATCCAGCAGGGCAAGCGGATAACGCCAAGACAGTTCGTGGAAGTGGTCCGCCAGTACAACGCGAGCCGGGGGAACGCTATCCGGTCCGCGGAGATGAGTTTGGCGGCGCGCCGCTCGGCTATGGAGGCTGCAGTAGCGTGGGAGATGGCCCAACAGCAGGGGGGTGACGAGACGGGCGGGATGGACGCGGAGGCGATCGCGGCGACGGTGGCGGCCCTGGTGGAGCAAGAGTTCAACATGCGGCTAGGCAAATCGCCGAAGGATGTGAGCAAAACGGGTGGCGTTTCCAAAGAGCAAGTCGAGACGTCTGAGCCGGCCATCATGTCGCGCGGCGGCGCCATCGGCTGAAACCCTGGCCAACGTACTCAAGAAGCAGCATTATTCTCCTAAAAACGGCGTTGACGGGTTCGTCGAGTTCTGCCGCGACCTGGTCGTCATCGAAGGCGCCACGGGTGAGGACTCGTTCGAACTATGGCCCGGCCAGCGGCGGGTAGCAGATCCGTTGGTCCGCGGCGATTGGATGCTCTATCTCAAGGGCCGTCAGATCGGCTTTACCTGGCTGTGTGCCGCGTACACCGTTTGGAGGATGATTTACGAGCGGCCGTTCCGGGTGTCGGCTCTGAGCCAGGAGCGGTTCTACGCGCAACAATTCGTCGAGCGGGTCAAGTTCATACATTCGAAGCTGCCCAAGTCGTACCGCAGGGAGATCCTCAAGGAGAATGAGTCGGAGTTCCGCCTCAACGCCGGCAAGGGGTTGACGACTAGCATCGTGTCGTTCGTAGGGTCTGAGCGGGTGGGGCGCTCGCTTACGGGCGACCTGGTCATCATGGACGAGGCGAGCCGGATACCGGCCCTTGGCGCGTCGTTGGGTGCGGTCATTCCTTCCCTGGAGCACCGAAAAGGCCAGCTTATCGTCCTGTCCACGTCTGCCGGGCCCTTGAATGACTTCGCCGACCTATGGCGCGAGACGTACGGGGTACACGGCGAGAAGCTGAACGCGGACGGGGTGGGGCCCAGCGGTTTCCGACCAGTGTTCATCCATTGGACGGAGGTGCCAGGCCGCGACGGGGCGTGGTACGAGGGTGAGAAGATCCGGCTCGACGCGATCGACCCGATGCTGGTGAAGCGGGAGTACCCTGACAATCCCCAGGAGGCGTTCGAGCACGCCACGGGCCGGCTGTTCCCGAAGTTCAACGAGGCGAACATCGGTCGAGCAACCATCGGCAAGGACTTCAAGCGGTACCGTGCGATCGACTGGGGCGAATCCAAGTCGGCCTACGTCGTGTTGTGGGTGGCCAACCTGCCGGGTGCTCCGCCCGCGTTCTACGTCTCGCCAGACTGCCCTAACACCATCCAGGAGATTCTGAACTACCGGCTTGACCCGGATACCGGGCGGCCGATCAAGGAGAACGACCACACCGTTGACGCGCTCCGATACCTGGTGACGACCATGAATCTGCGGGGTCTCATCTATGTGTATCGTGAGATTTACCGTAAGGATTCAATCGTGAAGGGCTATAGTCCGCTTGACGAGATCAAGGAGATCCACGAATTATCGGGGTGGCGGCGGGCGGATCAGCACGAGCGGGGCAAGTGGGTGACCACCAAGCACGGGGAGCAGTTCGTCACCACCGTCTACGACAGGTCGTTGAACAAGATGGGGAAGCTGTTTCGGGAGTTTGACATCCCCTGTCAGCCGTGTAAGACAATAAGCCAGTGGGCACGCGGCAAGCTCGCTAAGGACAAACCATCGGACGAGCGGATGGAGGGTATCAGGTGGCTGAACGAGCTGATGACCGGCACCGAGCTGTCCAAGCACTTCGTGGACTTCACGCAGCACCATATCCCGAAGCGCCGCAAGCAACCAACAGCGAACATCGAGCGGACCAGGCGGCTGTACGCCAGGAAGTACCTAACCAAGATTCGCAAGCGGCGGTAGGGATTCCGGCCCTAAGCGTCGATGAGCCACATACAACCGAGATCGTGTCCTCGCACGGAAGGGCTCCGAGAGGCACGAGAGATGATAGGACGGGATCTTGTAGACTTTGATTGGATCGTGGCCATCGCCACGACCAACGCATTCGCATTGGCGAGCACGCCGGTACATTCGGGAATCATCCCCGTCGGCCTGGCGTGGTACCCGCAGCCGAAGGTGGCGGAGGCCCGGAAAATCTCGGCGGGTTGTTCCGGCCTGGAGGTCAAGATCGACCTGACGTGGACGGCCGCGAGCACGTCCCCGGACGACGTGGACTTCCAGGTGTTTCGGTGCGATGAACAGAAGGACGGCACGACGTTCGTGGCGACCGATCCTTGCTGGGAGATTCGCTTACCGTTGACCGGCCTGACGCAGTACAACGCGATGGAGCTGATTCCGGTGGAGCTGTGCGGCTCCTTCTGCCGTTTGACGTGCGCGAGAAGCGACTCCAGCACGGACGACATCGACGTGGACGTTTGGTACAGGCGGTACCGGTATCAGGGTTAGGAACCACCGATGGCAACTCCGACGTTGACTTGGTATCCCTTGGGCGTAGTGAGCTGTTGGTCCGGCGCAACGGTGCTGCCGACGGAAACGGTCAAGGCCCTGATCCTGGACAACAGCTATTCCTACGACAAGACGCACGAGTTCGTTAATGACGTCGTCGCAGCAGAGCACGACGGCAGCGGGTACTCGCGGTCTCTTTGCAGCGGCGTGGCAGTTGGCCTTGGCGGCGGTGGCTTGTCGGCGGTCGTCGACCTGGACGACACTGTGTTCCCGTCGGTCGGCACCGGGACGAATCCAGTGCGTTACGTCGCGGTGTACGCGGAGGTGACCGACGACACGGATTCGCCGTTGCTGTTTGTGATGGACATCGGGCAGAACATCACGCCGGCCGGCGCCTTGTTGACTGCGGCCTGGCCGACGGGTGGCGTGGCCAGCATCAAGAACCAGACGGCGAGCCTGGACCCGGATGCCCCGTCGGTGTTCCAGGCGGTCGAGGGTGAATCGAACGGGACGAGCTGGGTTACCATGCTGTCCGGGATTGCCGGCGGTGCGCGGGTGATTCGGTCGGTAATCTTCCACAACGCGGTCGGCGCCCCGGAAGGCGTCGAGCTGCGGCTCTCAGACGGAACGAACGATCTAACGCTCCTTCACGATACGGCGGTGGCCGACAAGGAAACCTTGGCGGCGCTACCTACGGGGTATCGTTTCACGTTGCCCGACGAGAATTGGTCGATTGCGATGCGTCTCGACGGTGCGAGCGGTACGGATGTAAACTGGTATGTGGGTTTCGAGAATGGCTAAAGGTACGGATGACCGCGAGCGGCCGCTGGCCAACTGGGCACAGATGCTTGCGGTGCTTATCGCTTCCATCCTGGCGGCTGCGTCGGTGGGTGAATTGGCCATTGACCGGCACGCCAACTTGCCTGCCCACGATTGGGCGTTGAAGAATGCACTGGTGGTAAGCGAGAAGCTATCCAAGGTGCAGACCGACGTTGCGGCGCTCCTCAAAGGGGTCGAGCGCCTCGAAAAGAGGAAGGACGTAGGTGGTGAGTGATATGGGCTACGCTGTTCCTGATGACGATGCCGGCAAGCCAGGGTTGCTGGAAGGCGCTGACGCACGAGCTTCTGCTAGTGAAGATGGGTGGCGCCTTGCAGTGCTCTATCGGTGGGCCTGGTGTGCCTTCCGTTGGTTGTGCCGGCGATTGCTTCGATTGGGACAACGACGGCGACGTTGACCTGTTCGACGTGGCGCTGATGCTGCGGAGATTGGGAAGTAACCGATACGGATACCATCATGGCTTTCACAGTTAGAGCGGTCATTGATAAACGGAATTGGCGTACGTTGCCGTGCATCATCGCGGCGATGCACGAGCAGCACCTGGACATTGACTTCGTCCACGAGGTGATGAAGCCGTCGGCTTGGATCGCGATTTATGGTCGCTACATCTTCCCGGAAGCGCATCCGGCTGGCTTCGGTTTGAAGGTCGTGCAGACGTACGATGGGTACGAGGACAACGGGCAGGGACTTATAGAGGTCGCGGTGTACTACCACGGCAAAATTTTCACAGCGCCAGGCTTGGCGGTATTGGAGACTAAGAATGAGATGCCGATCGTGCGGACTAAACGTAGAGACGCTGGTGCATTGCCCTCGGTGCGGACGTAGCGAGTGCCGGATGTGCAAGGACGAGTGCAAGCTGGCGGGCGTGGACGACCAGAGCGACCTACCCGTCGAGGAGGTGGCCGACGCGACGGCAGACGAGGATGCGGCCATTGACGGTGTGGAGGGCGGTGACGCGGTTGAATAAGCTCGGCCAGGCCAACAAGCGTCGTCGCCAGAAGCGGGCGAGGGCTCGCAGTAGGGGTTCGGCTAGCCGGAAACGGCTAGGGGAACGGACGATGGGCAGGAAGCGCAGGGCTCAGTGATGGGACCACGGCTTATCGAATCGCTGGACGGGATCAAGGGCTCGCTCGATAACATCGCGTGGTGGGTGGCGCTCCTGGCGGCGACGGTCGTGACCCGGTGGTTGTGGGAGTTGATCCGAGGAAACTAGACGATGTCCAAAAAACGGTCCACCAAGAAGAAGAGGAAGCAAAAGACGGACACCCCGGCGCCTTTCGACGAGCTGCAATACCAGGCGGAAGACCAGGTGATGAAGGCGATGCGTGACTCGCCGCAATTCAAAGCCCAAGTGGCGGATACCAAGTCGATGCTCAAGAGCCAACAGGCGATCGTCCGCAAGAAGATCCTCAAGGGCCTTGGCACCGACAAGAAAACTTAGGAGATGACGTTATGGTTTATGCAGACCTAACCGCCGAGGAATCAGCAATTCTTGACAACTTCATCGGGCTTTTGCGGTCGTGGGCCGGCGAGCAAGCGCGGGTCAACAATCACGCCCACGCCATCAGCACGGCTTATTCCGCACAGGTCACAACCATTCTTGGCAAGGTAGGGGGCGCGGAGGTAATCCCCAATGCGAGCGGGTTGGACGGCTCGGCGAGCCTGACGGGTGACGAGGTCGTAACATTGGTCTCGCACGTCCTGAACATTCTGACCGACATGTCGAGCCATGTTGCCGGGTTCGATACGGCGCCGCTTCGACAGACGTGGTCAAAGGCGGCAGGTGCTCGCAACTTAATCGGGTAGCTCATGGCGATCCAGGAGAGATACGTTGACCCGGTCAGCGGGACCGATAGTTTTGGTAAGGGTTCCGTCGGCGACCCGTACCTGACGGTCCAGTACGCGCTCAACGGGTTGCCTTCCAGGGACGCAACGGACGGCGATCGGGTCAACATCAAGGACAGCGGTGACGACACGATGCCCGTGGCCGGGTTGTCGTTGGCGTCGTATGGGACACCCACGCAAACGGCTCCGCTGATATTTCAAGGGTACACTACAGCGGCAGGCGACGGCGGCATCGGAGGAATGGCCGGCAATCCGGGACCGATCTTCAATTCGACCACCTTGGACTACATCATGTTCATCGACCTTCACCTGCACACAGGCGGAGGTAGCGCGCTGATTACCCTGGACAACAACATCCAGTTCGACAACTGCGAGATAGATAACACGTCTGGGCACGGAATTGACATAGACGCCAACGGCATTGTTGAGAATTGCTACATCCACAATTGTGGGGGCATCGGCGTGAACGTGTTCGCTGGCGCCGCGCGGGTCGTGGGGTGTTACTTCGAGAATGGTGCGAATAAGTTCGATGCCGCTGTAGTCGGGGGCGGTACGGTCATGTTCAACGTCATCAATCTTTCCAGCGCAGCGAATGGTTCTGACGGGATACGGTACGCCGACACGGCTCTCGTGGCTTTCAATTCGATTTGGAGCGACGCGGGGGTTAACGCTATCGGCCTGATGCCGCTGGGCACCACGATGCACGACACCATCATTATCAACAATATTATAGAGGGGTTTAGCGGTTCAGGTGGTATCGGCTTACAGGTCACCAGTGACGACGAGCTTTTCCGGGTGGGCTACAATGCGTTCTACAACAACGCGACGGCCAAATCCATCAGCGGGACGATGAAGGACGACCAGACGGCGAATGACACGGCGCTTGGTAGTTCGGTGTTCGCAGACCCGTCAAGCGGTGATTTTAGCATCGACGATACCCTGGCCGCAGGGGCTTTTGTGATGTTCCGGGGCGGCGGCGTGGATACGGGAACCGATCAGTTTTTGGACTTGGGCGGCGCCCAGCGTGAGGAGCCAGAGGGCGGTGGCGATACGATCATCATCCCCGCACCGATCATAGTAAGATGACCAGCGGCGTCATGGTATCCGGCCAGGCGACCGATTGAATAGCGTAGGCACAAGCGTTTCCTGCACGGAGGAGCAAGCGGGAGACGATTATGAGAGGCGTTTATGAATGCAATGGGACGATGGGCGCGACGACGGCAGCGGCCACCGCGATGTGGCTCACCAATGCCGCCGACATGGTGCTGGAAATCCTGTCAGCATCCCTGACGAACACGAGTAACGAAACCAACGAGCAGCTAGAGGCCACGCTGCAACGCATCACCACTATCGGCACGCCGACGAGTACGGCGTTCACGCCGGCGCCGCGCGAGAAGGGCGACGTCGCCAGTTCCGTGACGTGCGAGTTCGACGTCACCGCATCCGAGCCCACCTATACAGCGTCCACCGAAGTCGGGCGAAAGGGCTTCCCGTCTTTGGGTGGCTGGGCTTGGTTGCCGACACCGGAGGAGCGGTTCATCGTCTCGCCGTCTGAGTCGATCGGCCTCCGTTTGCTGACGACGTCGCCAACGTCGTTGACCTTGCACGCTAACATCGTGTTCCGCGAAATCGGTGGGTAGATGAGTGGGTTACGATTACTACAGATTGGGGCGTGTTTATCCGCGTACGGCGCTGCGGGAGCCATACCCGCCAGCGCCTACGCGGTTCCCAATCGAGCTATTCCCGGTTGCACCTGGTGCGTTGGAGCCGTTCCCGGCGTACCTGATGCTGCCGCAGCGGGCGCCCATCCGGGAGCCCGGCCAGGTAGCACGGGTCGAGCGGTTCGAGGTCGAGCTGTTCCCGCTGGCAGTGGTAGCGCCGTTCCCGGTATTTCTCTTACTGCCGCAGCGGGCGCCAATCGGCGAGGCCGGCCAGGTTCCACGCATCGAGCGGTTCCTAATCGAGCTGCATCCGACGCCGGCGGTTCGGCCATTCCCTACACACCTGATGATGCCGCAGCGGGCGGACTTCGATCGTCTGCCGTCATGGCCACGCATCGAGCGGTTCGAGGTCGAGCTGCATCCGACGCCGGCGGTTCGGCCATTCCCTACACACCTGATGCTGCCGCAGCGTGCGGACTTCGCTCGTGTCGCCTCGTGGCCACATATCGAGCGGTTCCAGGTGGAGCTGCACCCGACGCCGGCAGTACGGCCGTTCCCGATATACCTTTTGTTGCCGTCGCGTGCTCCGCAGCCTGGTCGGATCTTCACCATCCGGCCGGAGCGGATCGCGGCAGAGCTGTTTGCTATTCCAATCTCGGCTGGGGAACCGTTCCCGGTTTCGGCGTTACTGCCGACACGATCGTTTTGGCAGCCCGATCGTTGGGTAAGGCTGGTCGAGCGGTTCCCCGTCGAGTTATACCCGTACGTCACGCCGGCACCGATGGACCCGTCGCTGTTGGTTTCGATCCTCAGCGCGAGGATACCGTTGTGGTTGCGATTGCGACCGGCCAGCGTGCCAAGATCCACCACGGCGGAGGCAGTTGCGGTGTTCTCGGCGCCGGTGGTGCCGCCGATCACCATATCGGCCCGTGCCACGCTGATGGACTTGGGGCGGTTGGGGAGTATGTCGGCCGACCTGGGGGACGCGGGGCTCACGGCGTACGTTTACAAATATCGTGCGGTCAAGCCGACGCGCGGCCAGAGGGCACCAAGGGGACCACATAGATGATATTCAATCGCCTAGTACACATGGAGCAACACCACGGCCGGCAACTACCGTTCTGGCTGCCCACCTTCCGTAGCTTGAAGTTCCTGTACCGATGCGACGACCGAGGCGGCCCGACGGTATGGGACGAGAAGCGGCGGCTACTTCATCCCATGACCGCACCATCGACGTCGGTGTTCCGTGGCGGCACCGTTGGCCCGGTATTGAACATGACGGTCACAACGCTCTTGGACACGGCCTTTCAGCGGGCAGCGGCGTGGACACAGGGGACGATGATAATTCAGGCGAAGAGCGCTACGGTGGTGCCAAACCTGATCGACCAAGCGGACGGGCTTGGCCCGGCCCGGCTGAACGGATCGTCGGGGCCGCAGTTGGACTTGAAAGTCGAAAGTTCGATCTTTATTACGACGACGCTGACCCACTCTGGCATCGACCTGAGTAGCGCTTTTTTCACGTCGGCGGGCGACTGGGGATCGAAAGGGATGCGAATTCATGTGGGCGGGCGATTGGTCGCCAGCAACGCGAATACCACCAACGCGGGTGGGAACGCATCCAACATCAAAGTGGCCGTGACGTCCGCGATGGAATTGTCATTCGTGGCGTATTTTAACGAGCAACTTCCGACGACGATCCACCGGCAGATCGCGGCTGCGGTTTCGCGTGGATCGTCTTTCGGGTAAATGAGTAAGGGGCTTGGCAGGCCAACTGCGACCGGATCGCAGGGGAGCCGTGCCTCCTGGCCTAGCCTCGCCTCGACAATTTGACGGAGACGCCCCATGGCGCCAGTAGACGACCGTGCATCGTTGAAAGGCCCGCTTCCGCTCCATGAGATCAATTGGAGTAGCGTCGACGACGAAACGCTCAAGGACTTCGTAGAAGGGCACTACGAGGCCGGGAAGATGCGTCGTCAACGCTGGAGCCGTCGGGGTCAATTCTATCTTGCGTGGGCGGGTGGCGATCAGACCCGGACCGGCGGCGCCGGCACCAACGAAATCATCGACGACATCATGCGCGAGGTCGGCCCGGAAACCGACAGCGGCGACATCCCCATGAAGTACCAGCTCCCGGTCTTCGTGAACACGCTTCGGGGAATGTTGCTCCAGCGTATCGCGTTCATGGTGGCCAGGCCCTTGACCTTCACGGCCCGGAGCTTGGCGGCTACGGACAGTGCGATCGCGGCGGCGCGGCTGGGTGGCAAGCTGTTGCAGTGGCAATGGTTCAACGGCGACTGCCCGACCCGCTGGCGAATGCTCGACGGCTTGTGGCAGATGATGTGTACGGGCATCAGCGTTGCAAAAACCACCTGGAATTCCGACGTCGGCCAGGTCAAGGAGTTCACCGCTGAGGTAATGAACTTCGAGCCGAGCAAGGGCATGATTGCCGAGCTGATCGACCATGTGAAGGGATTCGAGGAGCGGCTCCGCAAGGCCCGGAAATTCCCCGACAAAGAGGGCAAGGTGATGCTCGCGTCGGGGCAGCCTGAGATCGAGTTTCGCAGCGGAATGGACATCACCGAGTCGCCGATGGCCACCGACGTCAAGAATTGCTCGTTCATCCTCGATAGCAAGTGGGTTTCGATGGAGGCGCTCAACCACGAGTTCCCCAACCGAGACGACATCGACCCGCAGCACGACACCGACGGCTACCTGGAAGCCTACAAGGGCATGTACGGCTTAGCGGACACGCACGACGACCGCAACGCCGATGACCTTAACGACCACATGGTGCTCCGCCATGAGATTTGGCGCCCGCAGCTTCCTTGGCTCCTGCCTGGCTTCATGGGCGTGGTAGCCGGCGGCGCGGTGCTCCGTAAGGGTCCGCATCCGTACAAGCACGGCAAGTTGCCATTCGCGCGGCTGCACGAGACACCCGACAGCGAGCATTTCCGACCGCCGAGCTACATTCACAATCTCATTACCCTGGCCATCGGACGTAACGAGTTCGTCTCGACCATGCGAGCGTACGCTTCCATGCGTCTCGACCCGAAGGTACTGCACGAAGAGGACGCTCAAATACCCGACGAGCTGTTCGAGCCGGGTCCGAAAGCGGTGAAGGTCAAGGACGGGGCACTGGCCGAGGGGAAGATCAAGAACTTTGAGTTGGCCGACTTCCCGCAAGAGGCTGCGAACGTCCAGGAAATGATGAACGAATACATCAAGGACGTTGGGCAGGTGCATGACGCTTCTTCTGGCCGGCGTACATCCAGCAGCGAATCGGGCAAGCACGCGGAGGCGTTGCAGTCCGCCAACGCGAGATCGAACAGCGTGGCGCGTGAGTTCGTGGAAGAGGCGTTGAGTAGCATGGGCGAGCAATCGCTCCAGCTCTGGCGGCAGTTCGTCACCAAGAAACGCATCTTGCCGTTCAGCGAGCACGACGCGATGGAGTTCCTTGGCACCGATCTTCACACAACCGCCGACATACCACAGATGTTGGTCGATGTTCGGTTGGGTTTCGCACCTGACATCAATGAGAGCTTGCAACAGGTGAAGGTCTTAGCCGAGTTGCAGTTCCTTTCCCCTGCCAATCCTGCCGATCGCAAGCGCATCAAACGACTACTGGGTGAGAACCTGGTTCGAGCGGACGACGACGAGGACGAGATCCATCGTGGCAATGCCTCCATTGAGAACGAGCAGATCATCAACGGCAAGCCGTTTGAGGAGCTGATGGTCATGCCGGGTGACTGGGACGACATCCATATCGAAGCCCATCGGGCGTTCACCATCAGCCCGGCATTCAAACGCAAGGCGAAGAAGGACCGGCGCCTGATCGAGACGGTCAAGATGCACATACGAGCCCACATCTACAACAAGCACATGAAGACCATGACCGACAAGGTCATCGAGGCGAAGGTGCAGCGGACATTGACCAACGCGGTGGGCGATCAGCTAAAGCCAGCGGCTACGGAGCCGGGGCAAGGGTCGCCGGGCGGCACGGCAGGCGACCCGAATCTCAGAGTCGTGCAACAGCAAGGAGCTGCATAAATGTCAACTGGCGACGATACATTCGATATGACGGAAGAGGAGCGGGACTACCTGGTGAAACGCCGGGAAGCCAAGCAAGCCGGGGGCGGGTCTGATGAATCTGCCGGCGGAGCGGACGATGCCGGTGATGAGGTCAAACAGGCGGCGACGTTGGCATCGGAACAGACCGCCAAGAAGATGCAGGAAGCTAACGACGCGGCCAACGTGAAGGCGCTGCACCAGGCGAAGGTAGAGGCGGCGCAGGGTGCGATCAAGGCCACGCTCGCGGAGACGGAGAACTTTGGCGACGAGGACTTCGAGGATGTGCAAGCGGCGGTTGGTCGGGAGTTGCAGGCGAATCCGATCGAAACCAGCAAGATGACCAAGGAGGAGGTCGCCGCGAAGGTCGGGGAAGTTACATCGGCCGTCTGCGCGAAAATGGCAACCAAGGCTAAGAGATGGACGGGGGAGGAGGTGACGCAAGAGGATCGCGACGAGTTCGACGCCCGTCTCGCCGGCGCGGAAGCGAGTAGCAGTTCCGCCAAGGCTGCGGGCGGTGCCACGCCTGCGGCATCGAAGAACCCCGACAAGGTCGAGCCGATGAAGTTCGGCGACCAGGATCGGCGGAAGGACTTCCCGACGGGCGACGAGCTGAACGATCGACACGAGCATCGCAAGGCGGCGGCCTTGAAGGAGATGAAGGTATAGCACTATTCGATCACGGCGGGGTCCGGTCCCGCTGACGATCGCTTACATATAAACGGTAGTTGTGCGTGTCAGCACGGTGGCGCGTAGCGAATCAGACGATTCGCTGCGTGCTTTTTTCATGGGCAGAATCAAGGGAGTTTAGCTATGTATATTGCTCTACTGCTTGGCCTGGCGATCGTGCTGATTGTCGCCATGCCGGCTGCGTCGAGTCGTGTCACGATGAACGGCCTTCTGAGGACGGTTTACACCGACATGCTGCGCGAGCAGTTTTCCTCCAAGGCCGTCTTGTTGCAGGAGTTCCCCCGCGACGAGAACACAAAGAATCAGGCTCAAGGAGATCGGATCAGCGTACCGCTTCACACGGCTGGTGGTGGCGGCTTCGCGTACACCAAAACCAGCCAGTTGCCGAAGGCCACGGCGCAGAAGGTATCACGCGCTTACTTCGACTACACGATGATGACCGACCGCATCGAGATCGACAAGGACTTGTCGCAGGACACGTCCGACGGTGCTCACGCGGAAACGGAAATCCTCGACTTCGAGGTTAAGGGCGTGGCGCGTACGGCCAGGCGTGGCTTGTCGTTCCATCTGTACGGTGACGGCACGGGCAAGCTGGCGGGTGTAGCGAGCGCATCGGATTCGACGACCATCGTTCTCGATAGCGTGCGTGGCATCCAGGACAACCAGAAGGTTGACATCGTTCTGACGGCTTCGGGTGCGGTGAGTTCGGGTGTGCAGTCGGCACACGTCACCGTCAACCGTGGGACCAAGACCGTCACGTTGCAGGATTCCAAAACGCTGAACGACTGGTCCGACCTGAACACCAACGCGGCCAATTACACGGTCTATCGGCAGGGCTCCCGCTTCAAGGCCAACTTCGGCTTGGATGCGTGGATCAGTACCAGCAACCCACCGACGGGCGTACCGCTGTTGGGTGACATCGACCGAACCCTCAGTGCCAACGAGTTCTACAAGGCCAACGTGTTCGCCAACGGCGGCACGGCTCGCGAGATCACCTTCCCGCTTATTCAGGACATGCTCGACCAGATCGACGAGTACGCCGACGGCGAGAGCAAGCTGTTGGTGGTCCATCCTCGCGTCTGGCAGTGGATCGCCTGGAAGCTCAACGACCAGAAGCAGTTCGTCCACGACCGCACCACGTTGCGTGGTTGGATGAGTGCGATCTTGTTCGGTGACATGCGGGCTCCGATCGTCAAAGACCCGTTGTGTCCGCCAGGTTCGATGTACTTCCTCGACCCATCGCTCTGGCGTTTGTTCCAGATCAACGAGGGGCAGTGGATGGACGACGACGGCGGGATCTTGCACCGCGTTGCGGACTACGTCGCGTATGAGGCCAGTTGGTTCCGACGGCTCCAGTTGGTCTGTCTCAAGCCGATCGCTCAAGGGCGTATCGACGACATCGAGACAACCCTGCCGGGTAGCTAGGCACTGATTGTCGTACGGTTCGCGTGCGTAACGCGGGTTAGCAACGACCACGTTTAAGGAGCAAATCATGGGAGAAAACCTGTTTGCCGGGTCGATCGACGATCAGGCAATTGAACACAAGCTGCGTCCTATCTGCCTTCGCCCGTACATGGTGAATGTGACAGAGGCGTATGTATCGTTGGCGGCCAGCGCCCCTGTTATTGGGCACGACGGGCTCGCCACGTCAGAACAGTCTGCGATGATTTGTAGCGCCGCAGACGAATTTTTCTTCGGCATCGACATGGCGGAGCTTTGGGACATCAACCTGAACGAGCCGCTCCTCGCGGACATCTTGTTCGGGTCTGGCGCCGGTAACGCCACCTTGGGCGTCGGCTTCACGCTGGACTTGAAGGGCTTCGCGGACGACACGCCGATCATCAACGCCGGCACCAGTCCTGACGGTACGGCTACCTGGACGAGCGAAAAGTGCGCGGCGGTAGCCGACACCATGAAGGTCACGACGCGGAAGCACGCTCTTGCTGCGGGCACGCTGGCGACCTTCACGGATACGACGTTTCCCACCCGGCGCGTCACGGAGGATGTGTTCCTCGGTGCCCAACTGACGTGCGACAGCGTCGGCGACGATTCGGCCGATGGCGTCTACGTCTACGGCGTTCGCATTTGGGGCGTGCGTGAAATAACGCACTACAGCGGCGCCCGCCAAGGAACGTAGGGCAAGGTAAGCGTCAAGGTAAGCGTAGGTAAGCAAGGTAAGCGACGTGGCGATCGCGGGCCGGCTCCGTTGCCGGCCACGCGGTCGTCGAGGCGAACAGAACGGAAAAGGTAAGAAGGAGACAGCCATGTTTGGCGTTAACAGTCCAATTTTCACGCGCAACCAGGTCGGGCGATGGCGTACGCGCTCGTGGGGCAAGACGTATTACGTCAGTTCGGTCCACGCGAACGCATCCGCGCACACGGTGGCAAGTGGTTTGCTACCGGACAACCCGATCAACACCTTGGTTGGTGTGATGAACAAAATCGCCGACGGCGATCGAATCATCATCCAGCGTGGCCACGTCGAGAGCATCAGCAGCGCTGCCCAGCTCGTCTTGAGCAAAAGCGGCGTCGAGATCATCGGCGAGGGCAATCGTACGGACGTTCCGAAGATCACGTTTATCACCGCGACGACGGCGAGCATGACCGTCAGCGGTGACGACAACGTGTTTCGGAATATCCGGTTCAGTGGTGACATGGCGGCGCTGGTTAGCGCGGTCAACGTCACGGGTGATTACAACACCTTCGAGGAGTGCTTCCTGTCCGGGTCGGCGGCCATGCTGTACGGCTTCACCTGCACCGGCGACGGCACCAGCTTCTTGGGGCTCCAGGCGAGTCTCCTGAGTGCGGCGGGCACGGCGGCCATCTATTTGAATGGTACGGCGGAGTCTCGCATTCTCGACTGTCAGATCAATGGCACGTTCACGGCCGGCTGTATCGACGGCAACACCGGCACCACCAACACCCGCCTACAGATCGGTCGCAACATGTTGGAGACGTCCCACGCCAACGACATCTGCATCAATCTGAAAGCGGCCGCGACGGGCGACGTGTTCCACAACTTCATGCGGGTGCCGACCGACACCATCCTGACTTGGATTTCAAACGGTGGTGCGGTGTCCCTGTACGAGAATTACGGCGTCAACGATGACGGAGAGACTGGCCTCCTGGAAGGAACGGTTTCGGCGTAGTGAAGGAGCAACGGTATGGCAAGCTATCAGACGGTGTTGGCGATGCTCAAGCTGTACATGGACGACCCCAGCGGGGACCAGTACACCCCGGAGGAATACGGTCTGTTCATCGACCAGGCGTACCGGGATGTGGTGAACAAGATCAGCCGCACACCGCAGCCGTGGGGTATCGCCGAGGCGCATCGTTTGGACACGCTCCCGGACGTGCGGGAGTACGAGCTGCCTGAGCTGCTTTCCTTTGTCGAAGACGTTGTCGAGTTGTTTGACGGCGGCACCGAGTCCCCCCCTTGGGGCTCGGTGCCGTTTTCGCAGCGCAATCACGCCCGCTTGAACGGGCAGAACAAGTATTACGTCTACCGGAATCTCGCGGTGATCCCGGACACCGACGAGCCGCTGTTCATGCTTGGCCTTACGCAGCAAGAACCTAGCGGCGGGCGCGTGCTATTGGTCCGGTACCGCATGACGGGCTCATCGAGCGCCCGGCAACCGTCAGTGCTGAACACCTTCCAGTACGTTCCAGATGACCACACCGACGTCGTAACCACCCGCGCGGCCATCCTGGCGAAGGGGGCGCAGCTTAAAGATTTGGGCAGCCTGCCGGCACGTTACGCCGAAGGCATGAGGGATTTGAATTCGTACCTATCGGGATTCGTTCGCAGGACGATTCCGTTGCGAGCACACTAATGGCGCAGCCAGCCGTACCGCCATTTGTCTTTCACGGTCCCTTCCGTGGTGTGCTTGACGCCGTGGCCGGCCGGCAGCTTGGTCCCGGTTACGCGAAGGCTGCCCACAACGTACAGCTTTTGGGTGGGCGCGTTCGTCCTCGCGAGCCGTGGAAAGGGATGGGGACGCTCACGGGGCTACTGGGCGCGGCGGATCAGATCCGGGCCTTGCACGTCTGGCGTGAGCGGCCAGGCCGGACGTTTTACATCTTCAAAGCGTCGCAGGTCGTCACCGGGTTGGGAGACCCTGGAGAGTGGGGGAATACGCGCTGGTACATGTGGGAGGACGGGCGTACGGCCCTTCACGATTTGGGTGCGGGGCAGTTCCATTCACCGCACGCGGCGCAGTTCGCCCTGGCGAATGGTCGGCTGTTCATCGCCGACGGCAGCGAGTCTTGCTTGCATACGTCACCAAGTGGCGCTCGCAAGGTAGGCGTTCCGAAACCAACGTGGGCCTCTGATCCAGTGACGCTCGCCAATCTCGGCGGTGCGATCAACATCGAAGGCCCGCTATACGGGCTCCAGGCTGGGCCGGCACCGAACGGCGACGTGTTGACGTCGAGCGAAACGTATCGCTTCGCTTTCACCTTCGTCGAATTCAATACCGGTGCGGAAAGCAGCATGCTGGCGATGCCCAACGCATCGGTCTTGACGTCGCTTGTAGGGGGACATTTCAAGTTCGGAATCGCAACCGACAAGATACCTGCCCCGCTCGAATACGGTGCCTTGCGGGTTCGAGTCTATCGCCAGAACGTGAATCTCGGTGAGCCATTCTTCCGGCTAGTCGCGGAGGCGAGCGGCGGCGCGAATGTTGTGTACGACGGGCAGAGCGACGACGTAGTCGAGCTATCGAGCACCACCACCGGCCCGTACGCCCCAAGCCGCAACGCGATACCACCAGGGCATTGCCATTCAATCGCCTGGCACGGCGACCGGATGTTCTACGGCAGCAGCGACGAGCCGAGCAAGCTGTTTTACAGTGAGCTGGGGCTCCCCAATGCGGTAGACCCTACGAATTTCCTGAACATCGAGGACGAGGGCGGGAGCCAAATCACCGGCTTATTCGCCCACAGCCATCAACTACTGATCGGCACGGAAGGTGGCATCCATATTTTGTCGGGCAACATCGACGGCCCCGACAATGACACTGACGCGCTTGGCACCAGCGGCGACCTGCCGAAGTCGCGGCACTTACTGTTCCGGTCACGGGCAAGCACCGGGCCTGACCCGCAGTTCGGCCCGACCTTCGTTCTTGCCGGCCAACCTGGTGCGGTGCATTTCTCGACGTCGGAGGGTCACATCCGTTTCGACGGGGTCAATACCCATAATCTATCGGCGGAGCGAACCCCGTTGCGTTGGCGCAAGTTCTGGAAGCGCTGCCGCTATCACCAGGTGAGCCCGTCCATCACCTACACACAGGATAAGGAGTCTGGCGTCCTCTACATGTCGAATTGGACGACCAAGGTTGGCGAAGAGGGTCAAAATCCCCCGGTCACGCCCGGCCCGGAAATGCTGGGCTACTACTGGCGGAGCCAAGACTGGGTGACGGCGGGTTTGTCTGGGAGCGAGGACTCCTTATTTGCCACCACGCTCGCAGAAAACGTCGATGCGACAATCGTTGCGGCGTTCTCCCTGCTTACAGGGGCTCCCCCGGTTCTGTTCCTGGTGGGTGGTTCTGATGCGCCCGCGTGGTTTTACGAAACGCATCCGATGGAGATCGTGCCAGGCCGGCGCATCCATCTGTACCACGCAAAGATGATGCTTGCCCGTGCCCAAAACATAACCGGCAATCCCGGCGTGCGAGTGATGTATGTGCTGGACGGGGAGCTCGTGCGGGAAGCCGGCAGGGACTTCATGTTCGAGGGCAAGAAGTTGACACGGTTGTTCCCCATTCGTCGCAGCGGCGACGACATCGCTTTCAGGTTCGAGCGGGCGAGTGGGTTCAGCGTTGGGAGTTTCGACAACGGCGGCGTGGTGTCGTTTAACGTGGACTTTGAGCTAGAAGGAGTTTGACATGGCAAGACTAGGATACAACGTACGGGTAACGGCTCAGACGCCATCGGCAACGCCGTGGACGCTGTTGCAGATTCTTGCGGCAACCAACACACGGTGCATGCTGCACGCGCTGGAGATCATGCCCAAGGGCGTAGCCGGCACCGACCCGCCCGTGATTTTCGAGCTGCAAATTCAATCGACGGCCGGCAACCTGACGTCCTATGTTACGGACATCACCGACGACGTCGGCGTATCCGAAACCAGGCAGACGACGTTTCTCACGAAACCAAGTGCAGGGGCTGAGCCAACGAAAACCGACATTCGTGGCGGCGTGTTCAGCTTACACCCGCAGGGCTCGCGTACCTACATCCCCCCGATGGGACCGATCCCAATTCTCGGCGGCGAGCGGCTGGGGGTTGTCTGGAATTCCGCAACGTACAGCGCCATCGAGCTGTGTGCGTGGATGACCGAATAGAGGAGGTGTGTCATGGGGCTTACGTCTCCTAATGTGGTGCCTGGCGACACTGGCGGCGGCGGGACCGCGTCGGGGGGGGGGCCTTCCCCACCTGCGGGCGGCGGTGGGTCAATCTTCGGCGTTGATATGCTGGTGCAGCCAGGCGGCCCACGCTTCGGGTCGCCGGCTAAGGACGCGGTACCGGAGACGGCTCTGGTTCCGATCGTGTTGAGTTCAATTTTATAGGTAGCGATGCCAAAGCTGTATCCACATATCGACCCGACCACGGACGCGGAGTTCCACAACGTGTATCGGGAGATCGGGCTCGCGTCGGTGGACGAGGCGAGCTTGACGCTCATCAACAACCCCGTGGAGCCGCCGGCGCCACAGCCCGACCCGATCATCGGCCCGATGCACCTGACCTTCCCGTTGACCTTCCGGTACACGTCGCACGATACGCTAGCCCGCAGCCATCACTGGACGATGGGGGTCATTGACGGCCAGTTCTCTCTGCACGCGGTGCATCTGTATGTGATGAACCGGCCGAGCGGATTCGGCAAACTGGCTCGGCGTATCTTCCATATCGAATTACAAGGTGCCGGCACCGACCCGGCAACCGGGCAGACCATGCCGAACACGATCAACGTCGCCGAATGGAAGTTGGAGGATTCGACGGTCGAGCTTAACCGTTTGGATAATTGGTCTTGGGAGAATCCCTGGGACAACGGTGATAGTTTGGTTGGTTACCCGTTGAACTACACCAACAAATGCGCCGTGCGGGTGGGGTTCCATTGGCAGTTTGATCCTGATTTCGATATGGATCGGGAGTACACCTACCAGGCGACCGTCTCGCTCATAGTCTTGCCGGCCCCGCAATCGTTGGTGGGACCGGAGCTGATTGGCGTTTAGGAGGACCGCGATATGTTACTGCAACTGCCCAAACCGCAACCATTCAAGTCGGTGGTCAACCCCGACGGGACGTTCGCACCAGAGCCCAACCTGGCGACGAAGGAGGGCGACATCGAGTTCCCGCTGATCGGCGGCCCGCTTGGGCAGACCCCGTCCGACCTAGACGTAGCAATCCAGTTAACGCGGGAACAGGACCGTAAGAACGTGGACGCAGCAAGAGCCGGCCAGCAGGCGGGGATTGATACCCTCACGAACACCAGCGCCGACATTTTGGAACGCGCCAAGAGCAACGACCCGGACCGGGACTTCATTTCCGACTTGCTGGAAAAGAGAATCAACGAGCCGTTGTTCAGCGATCAGCAGCGGGCCAGCTACGACCTGGAGATCGCCCAATCAATCGCCAGGGCTCGCAATCAGATGAACGCGGACGCGGCCGGCCGTGGCGTGCTGGACAGCGGGCAGGCGTTGGTCGGCGGCGCGTCGTTGGATATTCAGGGCGACGTGGCGGGTTTGCAGTTGGACGCCTCGTTGGATGAAGCCGACCGGGAAGCGCAGGACCGTGCGATTACTTCGTTCGCGTCGTTTCAGCAGCAGATGGAGCGGACGGACCTGGCTGTTGACAGCATCGTGGCCAACCTGGACACGAATATCGCCAACCTGCAGGCGGACGTGCCGTTGGCAAACACGGACTTCATCGCCTTTCACAGCTTGGAAATGGCGGAGGAGATGTGGGCGGATGAGCGGGCCTTCCGGGACGAGATGCTCACCGAGTTCGAGGAATCGCAAGAGCTGGACTGGCTCGACTGGTTGAAGTTTGGAATCGAGGCGGTTACCGCTGGCGGACCAGGCGATACCTTGCTCAAGTGGATTGCGGGATAGGAGATTGTGATGGCTATCATTCCGAGTGTCGGTGGTGCGAGTGCTAACGTCTTGTCAAATCAGTTGTTAGGGATTTCACAGGCAGACGCCTCGCTTGGGGATAACTTACGGATGGAGATCGCGTCGGCCAACCGAGCCAAGCAGCTTGGGGTGTTCGACGCGGTGACCACCTTCTTCGCGGAGCAAGAGCGGAAGCGGCAGGAGCGGCACGCCGAGAACGAACGGAAGTCAGCGGCCCGCACCAAGACGTACGCCACGATCGGCGGTCTCGCGTTGGGTGGTGTAGGTGGTTTTCTGGCGGCACCGGCCCTTGGCATGACCGGCCTTGGCGGTAGTTTGCTGGGGGCTTCGATCGGCTCGCAGGCCGGCGGCGGCGTTGGCGACCTTATCACCGGGTCGCCAGGCGGTTCGCAAGCCATTCAGGGTGCCGCCCAATCGGCGAGCGACGCGATCGTGGCGAGCCCGTATTACAAGAAGAAGAACGGCGAACGATTCCCGGTCCCAGAGAAACCACAGCCGGAGGTCAATACGAACAACCCCCCGACGACTTTCGAGACCGGGCCTCTGAAACTACCCGATCCGTTCGAGATTGCTCCCATGGGGCAAGTGGGGCAGGTTGACTTATTGGGGCTTGACCAGGTAAATGCAGCAGCGTAGGAGCGAATCATGGTAGCAGCGGATCCACGAGGCGCCGGCAATCTGTTTGAACTCGTTGACGATCCGATCGCCGAAGTATTGAGCGATCGCGCGGCAGCGGTTCGCAATCCACGCCAAGAAACCACCTTGGCACGCGAGCAACAAGGTACCGAATCGGGCCTTGGTGATTTCGTGCCATCGCGTACGGCGCCGGTACTCCCCCCAGCGGGCGAGATCCCTGGCGGCAGCAGCGAGCGGGTGATGACCGAACAACAGTTCGTCGAGAAGTTCTTCCCGCAGTTCACCCAGGTCCGCAACATGGCGGCAAAGGACTTAGCGGGGGTCAAGGGTGCCTATCAGAATTACCTGGAGGCGTTTCGGACTGGCTCGCGGGACGAGCACCGCAAGCGATCGTCGGCGATGCAGGAGGAAGGGCTCAAGCTGGACCGCTTCGGGCGCGAGATGGAGAAATATCGCGCCGAGGTACACCAGGACGATCGGCTCCAGAAGGCCAAGACCGCGCTCGAAAAACTCAGCGGCACCAAGGAGTTCAAGACCTTCGAGTCCATGATCGTTTCGGACATGCAGAGCACCGACCCTGCGGAATGGCCGCAGCATCCGCGCATCAGTAAGTGGATGCAGATGAAAGGCATGGCGTCCGCTACCGGCGCCGCCGTGGAATCCTCCAAGGACATCAAGGCCCGGCTCCTGGCCAACGCGGAGCGGGTGGACACCCCGGAAGCCTGGCGGCTCTACGCGCTCGCCACGAGCCCAGCAGCGGCCATCAAGCAGTTCGAGACGTCGAAAAGCAAGCGGGGTTCGGGCGCGCAATCGAAGGGCCAGCTTGAGGCGGGTCTCCTACAGGATAAGTTCGCCGAGGAGCCTGGCATGAGCACCGACGAGAAGCTGCAGACGGTACGCGGCAAGTCGGCCGGTATGACGGGCACGCAGTTTGACAAGGAGCTTCTTGGCGAGATGGGCTACGGTGGCATGATCCGGCAAGCCGGCCAGCTTCAAAAGGACGACGACATCGTTGGCTTCGCCGAGCTGTTGGAGCGAGCGGAAGGTGTCAACCTGGTCGCCAGCCCGGAGCAAAAGGATAAGCTGATGGAGGTGCTCAAGAAGTTCGCCCCGAGCATCGACGACATCATCGAGCGTGGTCGCAAGTTCACCGACAAGAACGGCAAGCGGCACGGCAGCGGCGAGCTGACCGAAGATCAGGTAGAATCATTGCTCAAGGTTTACACTGAGGACGAGCGCAAAGCGTGGGCGCAGAAATCACGCGGCAAGTAGGGAGAATAGCTATGGAATCCACGTTTGATTGGCAAGGTCTGTTTGAGCTGGCGGTGCCGACGATCACGGCGTTGCTGGCGTTAGGCGGGTGTTGAATGAAAAGACACCTGATGTTGCCGCTAACGCTGGGGGCGTGCGGCTGCCTGTTGGGGGGATGCTACGTTTCGGACGCGAGTAGGCTGGCGGGATTCTCCAATCCAAGCGTTAAGGTGACGAAGAACATATTCGGCTTATCCGCTCAGGTCGGAACCAACTTCATGGGCAAGGCGGAATGGGCGAAGGACGGTACGTTCAAGATCGAGGTCAACAGCGCCCCGGAAGGGGTCATCGGAGCGGAGGCGGCTCGTGCGAAAGAGCTGATTCCGCTGCGCACGTTGGAGTTTGACTATCAGGTCGCTATGCAGAAGCAAATCGGGGAGAACATCAACAACTTCACCGAGCTGGTCACCATGGCGCTCGTGACGGGCTCAACCGAGCTGGCGGCTACCATAGCAGGCGCCGCTGTTCCGATTCTTCAAGGATCGAGAATCGAGGCCACGCTGCCAGGCGGGTTAGGCGGCAGCGTAAACCTTGGTGCGGCACCGCCCGCAGGTTCGGAGGTGACATCTGCCCCTGGCGGTGTTCAACCGGGAGTCCCAACGCCGTGAAGTTTCCTGCAAAGTGAAGAAGAAGAAGATGACGAATCGTTGGCCCTTGCCCTGACCACACGCCACGGAGGCAGGGCGAGGGCCTGTTCTTTTTCGGAAGGTCACACCGATGCCCGATCCAGTCCTCGACGATCTACTTGCCCTTGCGGGAGCGGAGCGTTCCCTGGCCGAAGAGATGCGAGCTTCCTACACCGGGGACGGTGGGGACGGTGGGGACGACGGATCTTCTATTGCCGACACCCTACGCCAGCAGGCGTTCGACCCACAGCCATTTAGGCCCGATGAGGAGCTGCAAGGCATCCTCGACGCGGACGTGGCCGGCTCCGATGCTAGTGCCCTAGACGCGGCCCTGGCTGGTCCCGAAGTGGCCGACCCGGCCGCACCGACCGATCTATTCGACCCCATCGACCTACCGCCCCTTGAGCGTGGCGACGAGAAGTTCGGCGATCCGGCCCGAAACGTGGGCGTTGAGCCGGCAGTAGGCGTTAGCGAGGACGACAAGGAATTGGCTCGATTCGGGGTTGGTCCGCAGAACGAAGATTTGTTCCAAATCCGCAACCAGGCGTTCCAAAAGCGGCTTTTAGAGCTTGAGGGAAATCCGCCAGAAGGGCACACTCCAGACGGTACTGAAAGCTCGCTAACGGACGGTGACGGAAAAACGGGCCTAACGGACGGGAATCGGCCTAGTTTGTGGAAACGGCTAACGCACGGGGTTCGACGTCGAGCCGAGACGATTCCGCGTGTCTGGAAGGACTTCGGCGTCGAGAAACTCCGCAACGAAGTCATTGAGATGGAGACGAACTACCGCCTGAAAACGGGCAAGTACTCCCCGACCGACGTGCAGGTGCTTCGCGGTTCCCGGCGCCCCATCGTGGACATCAACCGCCAGAAGATTCGGCAGCGGGTGATGGCGGAACTTGATGCAGGCATGCCCATGAGCAGCCGGGACATCATCACCAAGCAGCACAAGCTGTACCAGGCGGTTCGAGACGCGGCTCCGAACGAATTACCGGAAGCACGCGGGATGGTGGAGAAAGCGATCGAGTTTGCGGGCGACATCGCCCCGTTGGTCGCGGCGTCGGTCCTGTTGAAGCGTCCGCTCGGTGCGATCGGGGTCAAGGGAGCTGCGGCGACGGGCACGGTGTTCGGTCTGGACACGGCCCTGGCGGGCGGCGACGCGGGGCAGGCGGCACAGTCGGCGGCGACGGGCGTTGCCCTTGGCGGCGTTACGGCGGGGTCTAGAGCGCTCGCAGGCAAGATCGGCGTACGGCCTGTCCTCGCTCAAGGCGTGGGCACGGGTGCGTTCTTTGGTGGCCTGACGGCCGCTGAGGGTGGCGACGTCGAGGATGTGCTCATTGCCGGCGTGGTCGCACCGCTGTTGTTCCATGCCAAGGACATCGCGCGTTTCCCGTTCCGGCCGAGGCAGTTGGGGAGACCGACCAAGACCAAGGCGGAACGCGACGACGTGTTCATCCGGTCCAAGAACATCACCATCAAGCTGGCCGATCGGCTGATGCGAATGTCGCAAGACCCGATGACCATACCTGGCGAGCTGAAAGGCGCCGCCAAGGTTTTCCAGGGATCGTACGCGACGACCAAAAAAGGCGGCTTCCGTGGAATGTCGGCGAGCGAGCGTACGGCCCTGGAGGATTTTGTAGCGCACTACGACCCGGCCATCGTTGGGAAGCGAACGCCGTCAGCGGCGGGCGCCAAAACGGTAGTGGGCAAGGTGACGCCACGGCAGGGTAATCAACAGCGGGCGGTCCAAGAACAGATCGACCTGGCCAAGCGGGACATGCAGCGGGCGGAGACGCTCCGCGATCCACGCCATACCCAAGCGGCGACCGACGTGCGGCAGGCGGCGTTACTGGCTCTCAACAGGGCGGAAGGCAACGCCATCAACACCGGGCAGCGGGACATGTTGGACGAAATCTTCGAGCTGAAAAAGCAGCTTGTTGACACCATGAGCGGCGATTCAGCGGGACATCAGCGGGACATTCCAAACGTTTCCGAACCTTTTGTCACGCCTCCACCAGCAGCAGCCGAACCGCCAAGCCCTGAGACTGGGGTTCCACAGGCGGGGACTCCAACCGTGAGCGAGCCGGTTCCCCCCCCGGCCGCTCGCGCCCCGTCGGTGGAGCCCACCAGGGTCGAGGCAACCAAGGTGGATCCGGTCCCCCAGCAGATCCGTGAGAACGTCGGCGAGTTGTTGCAGATTCCGCAGTCGATTCAAGACGAGATCATCAACCGATTCGGTCCCGCCCAGCGGCAGAAGTCGATGGAGCGACTACGCCAATGGCAGTTGGGTGAGCTTCCACTGGACGAGATGCGTCAACTGGACAACGACGAGACCACGAGTTTCGGGCGGCGGATGAACATCCAGAAGCTGCGCGGCATGTTGCTGCGAGCTGATGAGATGAGCCTGGCGGAAACCGACTTTGTCAAGGAAGTGCTCGAACGGCTGGAGCTGGTCGAGAAGCCGCCGATGGACCCGGACCACCTGGAGCGGGACGACGGCAGCGAAGGGCAGTTGATCCGGGAAGGCGAATTGACGGACGACGGCCCGGTCCCGGTCGAGCCGAGCCGGCCAGGCGGCCCGACGGAGCTGGACGCAAAGAGCCAGTTGCGGAAAGTCGTATCCCCACCCGATGACACGCCTCCGAACGCGGAGCTGCAAAAGTGGCTGTTGGGCGAGCTATCGCGGGCACGCATGGGCACGCTCGATCAGATGGCTACCTGGCGGCGCGTGCGTGAGTTCAACATCGCCAAGCTAATCAACCGGCGCAACGACCTGGCCTTGGAGCGATTAGAGCTGGCTCAAGAGGGGAAGGCCGTGCCGGCGTTGCTGGACGAGATGATTCGGCAGGCCGATCTTGCCGTCGAGCGGCTTGAGGATGTGGGCACGCAGCGAATCCGCCCCATCGAAGGTAGGGAAGAAGACACGTCGGCCGATTTGGAGGAGGAGGCCGACCGCGAGCGTGAGACGCTGGGGGAGATCGAGGAAGGGAGAGACCCCGCGCGCGGGCCGGTTCCAGGTGCGGCGGTCCCTGAACCGAAGAAGGTCAAGGCTAGGGTGATAAAACCCGACCAACCCGACCAGCTTCCGCCGATCGACGCCGAGGTGATCCCGGAAAAGGGCCGACCACAGATCGACGCACCGAAGCCCCAGGAGGAGTTTTTACTCGCGAGGTTGGAGGATTTGCCAGGCTTACCCGAAGGGGATCAGCGCGGCTACAAGCTGGGCGAGGAGAACGAGGGATACTACCTGGAGATCAGCACGAGCTACCCGGACGCGGAGCCCACCCGACGCGAGAACCTGGACCGAATGATCGAGCTACGCCAGCAGTTGCGTGACGCAATCTCGCGCGGTGAGGACGGCAAGGTCACGGACATGCTGGCCCTGGTGGACAAGGCGTTGATTCCACAGCTTGAGGCGGATCGGGCGTTATCGGTGAAGAAGATCGGCGACGACGTGTGGCCGGAAGTCAAGTTCCACGAGTACCGATCGACCGACCCGAAGCCGATGGGCACGGTGGTTTCCTGGTCAGAATTCTACGCGGAAGCTGGAATCATGGTTCCAACAGTAGGGGACAACAAGAGGCACAAAGTGTTCACCGAGTGGCGAGAGGCTAAGCGAGCCGAGGAGGCGGGCGGCCTGGCGGTGTTGATGGAGAACGGCGCCTACGACCACTTCGACAAGGATTTTTTGAAGGTGGCGCCGCGCGACCTGGATCAAGGGGTGCTCCCGCTGGCTGGCCAGAAACCTGTCCGCGGGCGGATCGTCGCCAAGGTAGACGGCGAGCCGATCCCCAATGCCCTAGAACCACCACCAGCAACGCAGCCAGAGGCACCAGCAGCACCAACGGCGCCCGAACCAGTAGATACACCCCCCAAACCGGCAGAGACGCCTACAGAGCTTTCCGTCGATGATTTTGAGCCTGGCGAATCGGTGTTCGTCTTTGGCTCGATGGAAGGAGTACCCGTCGGGCGGCACGGGCACATTGAAGGTGTCGTTGCGGAGCGAAACGCGGGTATTCCAGAGGACATGGTGCCGGTGTGGGTGGATGATGCGACTGGCAGACGAACCGAGCGGGTGGCAAAGCCACGATTCTTGGAGAAATTCGACCCGGCCACGGCCATCGCCACGGGCGATCGCGTGAGGGTTAAGCAGGGAATCTATCAGGGCAGGAGCGGCACGTTGGTCGATGCGGACGACTTCTTCGAGGATCGTCGCAAGCGGAGCGGGAAGCCGTTGACGCAAATGGCGAAGCAGAAGAAACGCGACGAGGCGTTCATCGAGGCGATGGACGACGACGGCATGGTGCTCGTGGTCGAGGACGATGGCCGATTCGAGAAGCACAAGATGGCCGACTTGGAAAAGGTTGGGGGAAGTTCGGAACCGGCCCCCACGGCACCGGCAGAGCCGGAAGCTATTCCTGAGTTGGAGATTGGTGACAAGGTTCGCGTGCATGGTCAGCTTCCGGCAGATGTTACAGGGGCGGAGGGGATGATCGTCAGCCCCCAAGCGTTGAGCACCAGCGCCCCCGAACCGCCCGACGGGTTCGTCGCGGTCATGTTCAAGGAGCACAGCGTAGGAGCGGACGAACGGATTCAGGATCATCGAGTCCGTAACACGCCGATTATCCGTTTTGTGCGGCCAGGCACCCTGGAGAAAATCAAAGCCGTCGAGCCGTTCGCGGTGGGGAATCGTGTGTTGATCGAGGAGCACCATTGGATTCCCGATGAGATACGCGGCCATACCGGCAAGATCGTAGGGGTTGACGGCGGCGCGTTCGTTGTCGAAGTCGATGTGGCGGAACTCGGCAAACATTCGTTATTCCCGAAAGACATGGAGAAACTGAGCGGTGATTCGGAGCAATCACCCAAGACGGAGGGTGGCGGCCTGTTCGCCGTCGGCGACCGGATTTTCGTCAAGAGCGGCAACCGGATGCTCAACAAGCGTGGCAAGGTCATGCGGCTTGAGGATGCTCTAGACGGCGGCCAGGAGCGGCAGGACCGCACGCCAGAGGAAGCAAGGCTGTTTGCCGAGGTTGTCGCGATGGAGCGTGCAGACGGGGCTGTAGGCATTAAATTCCGATCGCCAGGTTTGAGCCGCATCGAGTTATTGGACGCCAAAGACCTGAAAATCGACGACCTAACGGACGAGGATGAGCGTAATATAGAAGGAGGTACCGATGGGCAAGAATCGGAAACAACGCCAGCGGGAGAAGATCAGGGGACGGGTGGCGTTCCAGAACGAGACATCCGAGACGCCCCCACCATCGACGACAGACGACCCACAGGTGAATTGGACCCTGGTGAAGCAGGTGAAGGAGTTCTACCGGGAGAATCGCCCAGCGGAGTACAAGGAACTTCTGGCGGCGGAGCAACTGCAGGAGCTGGCGGTTCATCGAGCACGGGCGTACGACCACAGCGTCCAGTCGGGCCTCGAAGCGGGGATGGACCCAATCTCGGCCCACGAAATCAGCCTGGATCTGCTACTCCCGCCGTCGGAGGAGGAGATGCCGACCTTGGGAGCGGGGACACCGGAGGATCTGGCGTTCGGGGAGGCGAATCAGCACCATCCGTCGGTGAGGGAACCACACCGGATATTGAACAGCATGAACAGCCAGGACCGGCAGCAGCAGCAGGAGTCACCGCAACCGCCCCAGGCGGCGGCGGATCAGACTACGTTATCGCCCCAGGAGAATCAGTCTTTGATTCCAGCGAGCGACGACGAGTTCGAGCAAATCTAGACGCAATCCGCGTTCTCAACGAAATCACCGAAGCCAACCGACCGGCAACGCCAGAGGAGCAGCGGGTGCTGGTGCAATACACCGGCACCGGCTCCAACCGTGAAATGTTCAGCACGCGGTACTCGCAGGCCCAGGAATGGGAAGCCGAGATGACAGAGCTGGAATCGCTCGTCACCGAATCCGAGCTTGACGACATGGCGGAGAGCAACCCCAACGCCATGTATACGCCCCCTGAGATTGTTCGCGCGATGTGGGAAGCGGTACGGCACATGGGCTTCGAGGGCGGTTCGGTGCTGGAGCCTGCCATCGGCGTTGGACACTTCTTTGGCGCCATGCCTCCAGAGCTTCGCCCGACCACCAGGCGGATCGGCGGCGACATGGACGCAATCTCCGCCAGGATTAGCAAGCTGTTGTATCCCAACAGCGACGTACGCCACACGGCGTTTCAGGAAGCCGTGTTGCCCAATGGTTTCTTCGATGCCGTGGTGAGTAACTTCCCCTTTGGTGCGGTGAAGGTGTTTGACCGTCGCTACCCCAAGCGGTTGCGTTCCACGTTACATGACTACTTCTTTGTGCGTTCGCTCGACCTGGTGAAGCCAGGCGGCCTGGTCGTCTCGATCACGTCGAAGGGCATGATGGACAAACTCGACTCAAGTATCCGGCGTTGGTTGTCGGAGCGTGCGGACTTTCTTGGCGCCGTACGGCTCAATGATTCGATGCTCGCGGGTACGAAGGTGACGGCGGACATCATCTTTCTACGCGCGAGGGACAAGGACACCGCGCCTGGCGGCATCGCCGATTGGATTGAAAGCAACGAGACGGAGGTGCCACACCCTGACGTTGAACGACACATGGTGAAGCGCAACGTCAATCAGTATTTCCTTGACCACCCCGAACAGGTTCTCGGCGAAATTGTTTCGGGTTCGCAGTACACCGCTAAGGACGGCCCGACAAATACGATCGTACGCCCCAAGTCCGGCTTGACGCGGACCCTGGCGGAAGCGTTGGAAGTGCTGCCTACCGATGGCTTCCAGCCTAGCGCGGTTCCCGCCGCGACGATTCGCATGATGGAACAGACGCTCGCCGACCCTGATGCACCGGACACCATGCCGGTTGGCGCGTTGGTGTTCAAGGACGGCAAGCTACACAAGGTCAGCCAGACGCGGCATTTGTTCCCGATTGAGGACGAGCTGTTCAAAGCGGGCAAGGCGCAGGGTGAGAGCCAGGTCCGCAAGGCGCGGCTGTTGGTGCGAATTCGCGATGCGGTGCTGGCGTTGCAGCGTGCGATGCTCAACCCGGCATCCACTGAACAGGGGTTGAAGCACAAGCAGGCGGAGCTGAACCGGATCTACGACGCTTTCGTCCGTCGTGAGGGCGGCAAGACACGACCATCCATTCACAACCCGGCGAATCTGCGAGCGATCCGCGACGATATGTATACCACCAACATCGTGCGCGCGGTCGAGAAGGTGGACAAGGAAACGAAGCAGGTCACAAAGGGCGACATCTTCACCAAGCGGGTGCTGGAGCCGCCCCAGGAGGAGCGTGCGGAAAGCCTGAGCGACGCGACGGCGATCATGTTGTCGGAGACTGGCGGCGGCGTGAGCGTGACCAGGGTGGCGGAGATTCTTGGCTCTACGCCCGAAGCGATACGCGAGAAGATGCTCGAAGAAGGCTTGATCTACGAGGAGCCAAGCGGCGCCCTGGTCATCGCCGACGAGTACCTTTCGGGGGACGTGCGGGAGAAGCTGCGGCAGGTGGAAGCGGCCATAGGCGTATTCCCGTTGGAGACGCGATTCGATAAGAACCGCGCGGACTTGTTGAAGGTGCTTCCCCCCGACCTGACGCCTGCCAAGATTGGCGTTGGCCTGGCCTCGAATTGGGTGCCATTGGAAACGCTGCGCGACTTCACCGAACACTTGTTGGGTAGGAGATTGAAGGTTCAGTACGTCGAGGTTGGTGCCAAGTGGCTCATCGAGAAAAATAGTCCCGCCGAGCGAACCGTGGCGGCTACCGACACTTGGGGCACGAAGGATCTTAACGCGGTCGAGTTGATGCGTTTTGCGTTCAACATGAAGCAGCCGGTTGTATGGGACGACACCCCCGTCATCGACGCGCAAGGCAACACGAGGCGGGTGCATGACGACGACGCTACCGAGGGTGCAATCGCCAAGCTGGAAGACATTCAGATGGAGTACAAGCGCTGGTTGTTTGCCGACGCGCGACGCCTGGCCGAATTGGTGCCGCTGTACAACGACATCTTCAATGCTCTGGTCCCTCGCCAGTGGGATGGAATGCACATGCGCTTGCCTGGCATGTCGGAGGAGTGGAAGGCGAACATGCGGCTGCGCGAGTATCAAATGCGTGCGGTCTGGCGGGCGATTGCCTACAAGGGTAACACGATGGATCACCACGCTACCGGATCGGGCAAGACAATCATTGCGGTAGCCACGGCGATGGAATGGAAGCGGCTCGGTATCCACAAGAAAACCGTGATTGTTGTCAAGAAGCAGACCTTTGGGAGCTTCCCTGAGCACGCTCGCGCCATGTATCCGGCGGCGCGGGTTCTCGCGTTGGACAACACCACCATGAAGCAACGCGGCGGCGGCAACACCGCGCTCGGTCGCGCCCAGTCCCTTACCGACCTTGCGTTCAACGATTGGGACATTGTGATAATGACGCAAGAGACGTTCATGTCGATCAAGATGGGCAAGGAGTCGATTCAGAACTACTTCGATGACAAGATTGCGGAGCTGGAGGAAGCGATTCTAGACGCGGCGGCGGACAAGGACACCAACGTCGTGCGTGAGTTGGAATCCCAAAAGACCAACCTAGAGTCTACGCTCCAAGAGAAGCTGGCCGACCTGGCGGACGCCAAGGCGAAGTCGGGTGAGCTGACCTTCGAGGAAATCGGAATCGACGCGGTTATCTACGATGAAGTTCACGCCATCAAGAATTCCCCGTACATCACCAAAGCCGATCGCGTCAAGGGCATGGGCGACAAGAGTGGCTCCGCTCGGGCGCGTGACGCGGAGATGAAGTTCAACCACATTCGGAAGATAAACAACGGGCGAGGCTTGAAATTCATGTCGGCTACGCCTGTTGCCAACACCGCCGTCGAGGTAGCACACTTCATGCGCTACCTGGCGCCCGAATTGCTCGCCGACATGGGCATCAACCATATCGACGCCTGGCTGAACACCTTCGGCGAGATTAGTGAAGCCCAGGAGCGCAAAGCGGAGGGCGGGTACGACAAGGTGACGCGGTTGCGGAAGTTCACCAACCTTGGCGACATGATGCGGATATGGTTGAGCTTCACCGATCGAGTCAGTACCCGCGAGTTGATTGACAAGTACGATCTGCCCATCCCCGCGTTCAAGAAGAACAGCGAGGGCAATCGCAACGTCGAGATGCACATCCTACCCAAGACAGAGCAGATGCAGCGGTTCGTTGACTTCATCGAGCGGTACGCGGATTACATCAAAGGGAATTTCAGAGCGGCCCAGGCGAACGGCGACAACTTCCTCAAGCTGTCAACCATGATGCGCGAGGGTGCCGTTGACGTGCGGTTGCAGGACGCGCAAGCGGTCGATGAATCCACGAACAAGGCCCATGCCATCGCGAAGGACGTGGGGCGAATCTACAAGGAAACCACGGGCTACAACGTGCTGCACGATGGCAAGACGATCGAACAGGATGGCATCGAGCATGTGTTCCCACCTGTCACTATCGAAATGCTCGACGGTATGGAGATACCGCACGACAACGGCAAGGTGAACGGGGTGCAGCTCGTCTTCGCCAATGTCGGCGTCAACGTGAAGGAGCTGACCGGATACCACTTCTACGCCGACTTGGTTAACCGCATCATGGAACAGGGGATTCCCCGCAAAGAGATTGCGGTCATTGGCGACTACAACACCAACGCGAAACTCGAAATGCTGTTCGTGAAGGTGAACAAGGGCGAGGTGCGGGTTCTGATTGGTTCGATGCAGAAGATGGGTGTCGGCGTCAATGTTCAACGCCTGGTCGCGGGTATGCACGGCACCGATCCACCGCAACGCCCCGACTGGCTAGAGCAAGCCGAGGGGCGTGGCTTCCGCCATCGAAACCTGTTCCCTGAAATCGAGATGCACCTGTACGCGGGTACGTCGATGGACGAGAAGATGTTTTCCGACTTGCAGCTCAAGCGTGCCATGACCGATGCGGCGATGGACGGCGACTTGAACACGCGAGAGATGGAGGAAATAACCACGGAGCAGATGCGGTATTCGGATCTGAAAGCGCTAACGTCAGAGAATCCGTACGTCCTGAAAGTGGAAACCGCCAAACGCAAGGTGCAGAAGCTAACCGCCAGGCGTGGCGCCTTCCAACAGCAGCAGGTGGCGATGGCGAACGAGTTGAAGTACGCCGAGGGCGAACAGCGAGGGGTCAAGCAGGCGATCAGCTTTTGGGACGACTTCATCAAGCGGGTGCCACAGGGCAAGGACAATTTCTCGCTCAAGATTGGCAATCGTGAGTACGCCGACGATAGAGCGGCGGCGGGCGAGCTGTTGAAGGTGGAGCGCGACAAGCACCAGGCGGAATTGGACAAGATCGTTGAGCAGCACACCACCGAGGGGATGGCGGTCGGCGACCAGACGCAGAAGGAAATCACTATAGATTGGAAAGCCGTAGGCCCCAAGAAGGATGCGATGCTCAAGCGCCTGTTGCGTAAGCCTGCGGGAACGATGCGCGGCGTGCCGTTCTATTGGACCGCCGAAGCGGTTGGGCGCCACGCCTACGGCATGACGCTGTTCTTTCAGGATAGAGCGGCGGAGACGGCGGGCGTTGGCATGAATGGCGCGCTATCCCCCGTTGACACATTCATCACCGAGCCGTTCTCCGCCACGGGCTTGATTCAGCGGTTGGACAATCGCGTCGGTCGTGCCGTCGCGCAACGCGAGAAGGTCGAGAATCGCTTAGTAGATGTGACGGCCAGGGTGGAGGAGCTTTTGCCGTTGATGGACCGGCAGTTCGCTGGCGATCAGGCGATCAAGGACGCCGAAGCGGAGCTGGAGGAATTGGAAGCTCGCCAGCTTGCCCACGGCAAGGACCGGCCATCGAGGCGAGCGATTACTCCCACGGGAACAGCACCGACGCTGTTCGGGGCGCCAGAGGAAGCACCAGGCATCACGTCGTCCCCGTCGGCACCCTTCCCCCCGGCGCAGCACGGCAGCAGATTCCAAGGGCGCACCGTACCGTTGGGCTTGCTCCAGCATCTATCGCCAGAGCAGCGCCGGTACATCGGCACCATGAAGTCGTCCAATCCGATTGTCGGTATGGGCGCCATGGGCAACATCCCTGACGCGCGTGGCATTTGGAAACGCTCGATAGATGCGGTGGTCGATCGCCTGGAAAATCTCCCGCCGTCGAATCGGCGTAATCGGCTTATCGCCACCCTTGCCCGTGGCCTCTACGGCGACCAGTGGGGAATCTCGGAGGACATGTATCGGTTCTTTAGCCAGGTGCAGGGGCGTCGGAAGCTGGCGCAGCTTGACGCTGACGTAGCATCCAAGTTTATCGCCGAGCGGATCGAGAAGTACGCCAGGTCCGACGCGGCGGCCAGGCCCGACAGCATCAGAACCGCCGATGACGCTGACTACTTCGATGTTGTGAAACGCGAGTCGAAGCGTTGGGAGCGCGTGCTACAGGACGTGTTCGAGGGCAAGAAGCTTCCGAGCGTGCTCGACGAGGTAGACCGGCAGTTCTACGAGAAGATGAAAGGCCGCATTGACGCCTTGAGCGACGAGCTGTTGCAGTACTCGGACGACATTCTCAACGCCTTCGGGCTCCGCAACTTCCGCCAGGTGGTGATGGAGCGGATGAAGGCGCCGGGAACCTACCTGCGGGCGTTGTACGAGCCACGGCAGCAGACGGTCGCCACGATGCTAAGCGGCAAAGGCAAGGTAGTAGAGGTGCTACGCGGCCCGCGCATCAAGGGCGGAGCGTTCAAGATCCGGCGATCCGATAAGGGTATTCCTGGCGTGGAAACCTGGACGCTCCAGCACCCCAGCGGCACGGAGTTCACGCAGTACTTTGACCAGGACGAGGCGATCGCAGCGTACCAGGCGGAATTAGACAAGTACAAAGACCGGCTAGGGCAGAGCCGCTTCGACCGTATCAAACTTCTCGATCCGTTTGACCGCGAGATGATGCAGACCCAAACGCCGGTAACGAATCTGGCGAAGCGGCTCACGAACACCCTGGTTACGATGGAGCACAACCTGGCGACGCTCAAATTGTTCGACATGATCGCCACGACCCACGCCCTACCAAACGTGGAAGGCCCCGACAGCGAGCCGCCACGGCCCGACATGGTGTTGCTGCCGGACAATCCGACCTTCGGCATGTTGCGAAACCAATGGGTTGACCAGCACGTCTACCGAAACCTGATGGCGTACCAGACGATCCATCGCGGGTTCATACCGCAGGCGTGGAACACGTTCAACTACATGTGGAAGTCATCCAAGACGGCATTCAACCCGCCGACGTGGGTGAACAACGTGCTCGGCAATCTGTTCTTCGCGGCGATCGACCACATGGACCCGGTTCGACATTGGAAGTGGTATGTCGCTGCGGCCAAGGAGATCGCCAACAAGGGCCCGCACTACCGCGCGTTGCTGCGCGATAACCGAATCAACGTGGGGTTCGCACACGAGATGGGCGTTGACTTCGATGCGAAGTTCAAGGAGCACTACCCGGACTTCCCCACGGCGTTCGGCAAGTGGACGGACAGCACCGTGGAGAAGCTGCGAAAGGCCGGCAAGTTCGTCGGGACGATCTACGATTGGCAGGATCAAATATTCCTGATGGCCTCGTATCTGCGGAAGCGCGGAGCGCCCAAGACCAGGACCCGCAAGGGGGAGACCGTCCCGAAGTGGAACCCATTACACACGGGCGGCAAGGGCATGACCCACGACGCGGCCATCGCCGACTTGTGGATGTACACGAACTACGCCCGCATCGGTGATTACGCCAGGTGGGCGCGCATCCACCCAGCGGGCTCGTCGTTCATGTCGTTCATCGACAACTCGCTCAAGATCAACATGCGGGCGATGCGCGATCGGCCTGGCACGTTGCTGGCGTTGTACGCTATCCCTGGTCTGATCGGCATGATTGCCGGCTTGCTACTCGGAATCAGCGACGAGGAAATGGCGGTCGTCAATGAGGACTCCTCCCGCAAGGGTCATCCGGGACCGGATCGGTTCTTCAATACCTACTTTCAGCCGATCATCCCGTGGCGTGACGAGGACGGTAAACTCCAGTCGATCGACCTACGTTGGAAGTTCCCATTCGCCAATGAGTTCCGGGTGCAGTCGGGTAACAACGGCATCGGCGTGCCGTTCATCTTCAACACCCCAGCGGTCGATGCGGTTGTGGAAGCGATGGCCGGCGTCTCGCTCTACACCGGCCGACGGGTGACCGACGAGGACGGCATGAACCAGGCGAAGCTCCTCTTCGAGCACCTGATGAATGCGGGCGGCGGCCTGTTGCCGATTCCCAACATGGCGAGTCGGACGTTCACCAACGTCTACCGCACGTTCCTTGGCGATTCGGAGGATACCTACGCGGCAGCGGTGGCCAAAGGGGTGTTCGGGCTCAAGCTCAAGACCGCCCGGCCGCGACGTGCTGAGGTGCTTCGGATCATTCAAGAGCAACTCGGCGACGACGCGCACCTGCAAGCCGAGAAGATGATAAACCTGTACAACGACCTGTACCGTTACGACTTGAGCCGGCCGATCAGCCCGCGCAGCGCCATACGCGGGAAGGTGATGAAGGAAGTTAATAAGCAGCGGCGTGAAGATGAGCGGGCGCGTCGTCGCCGTCGCAACATCCGTGCTCGCGTTCGAGGCAGGTGACATGTTATGGAAACTGCTACAGAGGATTCTCGTGCTGGGCGTGCTCGCAGGCAGCGTGCTCGCCTTGCTGGCCATGTTCAGAGGAGTGGAGCCATGACACGCAAGACAAGCCTTAGCGTACTGCTAGGCTGCGTGGCGCTGGTCGTGTTGACGAGCTGTGCGGGCGCGAAACAGCTTGCGGCGTTCGGCGTGCAGATTGACAAGATTGGCAAGCAGCAGAATGCCGCCATGCAGGCCAACGTCGATTGGCACGTTGCTACGCAGCGGTCGATCGGGCACAGCAGCGGCGACAACTGGACGACGCGCATCCAGTGGTTCGGCGCCTGCTTCGCGTTGGGCTTGTGGATCGTAGGTGACCGTCGCTACATGTGGCACAAGAAGCTCAAGCAGATGGGCGGTAAGGAAGAACGCCCGCCAGGGCCGGATTGCACCTGACGGGCGTCTCGTTCCGCCGACGACCCGTGCGCCGTCGGCGGGGAGCCAATCTCTAGATATGCTCCTTGTCTTGTGCGAGAGCCAACGCCATATCGGCTCGGTGAGCGGCGTCATGCACTTGTTGTTCCGGTGTTCTCACCAAGAGTTCGCCCCTCGGTCCTGATACGACGGCGATCCGGTTGGCGACGATCAACGCCCCGATGGCCTCAACGTACAGGTGCAGCCACAGATCGTCGGGCGAGTCGATCATTCCCCACCACGATAGATGGGTAGTTTTGTGCCCGCCCTGACGTCCTTGATGATGTTCCCAACGGCGTCGGCCACCGCCTTGTCAAGCTCGTCGGGATACGGCTTGAACCTCAAGTTGCGGTCCAGCAGATTGACTTCCAGACTGCAAGCGATTCTAGCACGCTCCTTGACGCCAGGCGTGGCAAAGATGTTGACGTTGAGGAACACCGTGTCCGGTAGGGAGTCGGCGCCGTGTAGCTCGTTGGTGATCGACCTCCCCATAGATTCGCGCTTATCGGAAACCGTTGCTTCGGCCGCCGCGTCGTTGGTGAATTTCAGGTGCGCCAGGGCGGTCAGCACATCGCCTTCGTCGTCGAGACAACCCCGCATCACGATCCGTAGGAATCGGATCAACCCCTTCTGATCGAACACGGTGGTATGGAAGGAGTACCCGTCGGGCGGCACGGGCACGTTGATGTTTTCGAGCGACAACCATTGGGCCGTTCGTTGCAGGTCCAACGATGCCTTGTCGCGACGGGTGTCCGCGTACAGAAGGAGGAGACATTCGTTGTTCACGAAGATTCTGCCGGTCGATTCGGCTTCCTTGATAATCTCCTTGAACGAAGCCAGGTCGGCAATATTGAAGTGGTGCGGGTGGACGGCCGCGACCCGCTCCTGGATGCCATCCTTGGTATCCAGCAGATAGATATGATCGGGCTCGGCTGGGGTTTCGAGGACGCCGGCCCCTTCCGCTTCGACTGCCGTCTTTTGGATCAGCTTGATTGCTTCATGCGTCAACATTCTTGGTTTCTCCATCGTCTAGGGACATTTGGTTGGCGTTGTCAGGCGAGTCGGGTTGGAAGAACAACTGGCCCTTCGTAGTCGGCACGCACGAGATGAGTTTGGTTCGTTGGGCGGGCACGGTGGACTTAATCTCGACGTCCATGTGTACCTCCTCGCATCCGTGCGCGCCCGGTACGGGGGTCATAGAAAACTTGATAACGATTTGCCGCTTGGTGTCGTCTTCGACTCGGTCGAGACAATCTTCGATGCAGCGCTTGCGATGTTTCTCAAACGCCAGGTTGATCGCGCCGCTTCCGAGTTCGTGCAGGTTTTCAAGGGTTAGCGCCGTCTTCATTTTGCATTCCTTTCTAACTGGTATCGGTGCAGACGTTTCGGTCCCGGCGCCTTCCTACGACGTCGGCCCGTCCGCTTGTGGTACTTCTTGTTTTTCGGGGGTGCTCCGTGTTTCCGGTGGCTCATGCCGGGCTCCTCCTATTGGACAGGTTCTCGTAGTTCACCGATTCGACGTTGAAACCAAGCGGCCGAGCCAAGGCTACTGCGTTCTTAATCGAGTCGAGCTTTTCTTCCTTTGTTACTTCCAGGGGGAAGAATAGCAGGCCGATTGTTTGCCACTTCACGGCGGCGGCGTTACGGCCAAGGTTGAAGATCGAGCGGTACAGCATGGACCCGTCGCTCATCACGTTAATCTCCTCTTGGTGCTCGTACAGCAAGCTGCCCGAATGGTTCGTCCGGCTGAGGGCTACCACGGTGCGTCGTTTGTCTGGCATTGGCGATCCTCCTTGATGTTGCGCTCCTTATCGGTCGTTGGCCGGTCATCCCAACCACCGCATCAGCCCTTTAGCGATGGCGCCGGCCAGGAAGAATCCCGCGAAAAACAGCATACCTGCCCGCATGTAGAAGCTGCCCTCATCGACGGGTGGTGGATTTACCACGGATCTTCTCCAGCTTGGATAGCCGCCTGTTGATGCCGCGAACCTGGTTTAGCAGCAGCCGCACGAGGGCCGGCAGCGATACGCCGTTGCTATGTCGGTTGATGCGGTTCTGGTGCCATTGGGCGTTGCACCATTCTTGTATCTGCGTTGGGGTTTTCATTCCCATATCAATCCTTTCAATCCTGGTCAATGTGTACTTTAGACACATAACACTTATTATCGGACGTCGGATCATGAGTTACGAATGGCCGCGACGACAGCTTCCAGGTGCTCGCAATTCTTTTCGCACAGCTTGTGTGCCAGCTCCGTCTGTTCGCACCGCTGCATCAGTTGCTTCATGAGCACGGTGCCTTCTATCGCCAGCTTGTGCCATTCGTCCGCCTCCGCCCATCATCGCAAAATTCCCATCAGGCAGGAAACAACGACGGGCGCCGTTAAAACGGCGAGAACCACCAACGCCGCCCGGAACACCCGGTGCGCCCGTCGCTGAAATTTGGTTATCGGGTAGACGATCATAGCCCGAACGCCCCGGTGGCCATCTGCATCATCCCTTCCTGTCCGGTCACGATGATTTCAACGTGCTGTTCAAAGAAGTTGCGCCAGAACCACTCCCAAGTTTCCCAAACGGTTCGCATAGGCATATCAGCCTCCTTTCGGTTATACCCACCCCATCGCGTTGAACAACGCCAGCTTCTTGCGGCATTTCTGGCAGGTCACCTTGTCCCAGTCCTCAGTAACCCTTGATGGGTGCAGGTTCTCACGTCGGTAGTAAAAACACACGGTGTACGAGCCGTCCGAGACTTGGCTGTTCCAAAGCATGTGGGTCTGCCCGTACTTGTACTTAGGGGGCTTCATCGTAGTAGCCGCCCCACTCGATAGCCAAGTTGAAGCGCCCGCGAACGTGCGACCGACCTGGCCGGCCTCGATGTCGCGGGGCACAATAGTTGCAGCGCAGGCAGGTGACGTCGGCGGAGATCGCCGTCGTATCGCCGAGGTTCACCACTATCTGCGAGCGATCTTCAACCCACACGGCCACCTCCCAATAGAGCGGCTCGCCGCATCGGCTGCAATTTGGGTCGCCGTAGTTTGAGGCCGGCCCGACGAGCATCCGGTGGAAAATCGCCCGCACAGACAACGGCGTGATTCGGCTACGCGGAATCACGCCGGCATCGGCGAGCAAGTCCGTGAAAAAGAAATTTACAGACTGGTCGTTCATGGCGATCAGCTTCCCGCTGGGTTCACCCACGGCTCTGCACGGCGTTTCTCGACCAACGAATTAATCTGCGGGCCTAGAGGCTCCTGGCAGTCGGGCCAGCTGTAAGTTATTGCGATGCGGCTCATGGCGACCAGCTCCTCCAGCCATCGCGTCTGAGCGGCAGCTTGTTCCAGCATGATCCGCTGGAATTCAATCGCGGGGTCGGGAATCAACATAAATTCTGCCTGCTTCTGCGGCTCAACGGGTTTATCGGCGTCGCACCGTTGGTGTCGTGGTTCCGTGTAGTCGATGATGTGCAAACAACTTCGCCCGACATCGTCAGCCAGCACCTTGACGAGCGCTAGGAGTCGGCCGTAGGACATGGTGCCGTTGGCCGCTTCGCGGGCTTTAGCCAAGTGTCTGGTTACGTCGCCGAAGAATCCGGCCTTCACGCGCTGGCGTTTCTTCTTGCCGGCTTCGAGGAACGGCTCTGAGCAGATCCCGGAAAAATCGTAGTCGCTTGTCTTGGGTCGAATGTATTTCTTCTTCGCGGATGGCGTCATCTGGTTCCTTTCGTTCGGGATTTGCGGGCGGCGTGGTTGCCGTGCTTAAACGGCGGCGGGGGTTTCTGATGCTGGTTGTGGATGTTCTTCAATGCGGTCATTTGGCTCGGCGTGACGTGGGCGTTGCATTCAACCCATTCGAGTATGCCGGCTACTCGTTCGGTGGGTGCTTCCCAAGGTTTGATGGTTCGGTCGGCCGCTTTCACGCCGTTGCGGAGGCGGGATAGCAGGCCCTTGATGCGAACGGCAGCGGCTTCGTGGTTGCATGTGCGGCACATGTGGTTTCTCCTATTCCAGTGTGTCCTCTTCCTCGACGCCGGGGTCGGGGTCGTCGTCTGTTTGGGGGCAATTCTCCAGGGCGTCGGCCATCGCCTTGTCGATCACGCCGGCGGGTAGGCCGCTACGGGCTTCCAAGGGGATCACGTTGTCGATGGAGTCAACAAGCATTCCGACGTGCTCCAGGGCTTCGCGTGTACGTTGAGGGAACGGGCACACGCCGGCCTCTTCCTGCTTTTGAGCTATGCCGAGTTTCTCCTTGACCAGATCGACATAGGCGTTAATGACGCGGAGCTGGTCGAGCATCTCATGGGTGTCCGCTAGCATGTCGGCGTGCTCTTTAAGGAGGGCGGCGATTGGGTCATCGTCGCCGGTAATGGCGCCGTCGGCGATCTTGGAGACCTTGACCAGCTCGGCCGCGAAACGCCTGGCTTGTGGCGTCGTCATTGGGATCGGCACACCGACGGGGACGCCTCGCTTGTTGCGCTTGCGTTTGTTATGCAGTATCATCAGCACGGTGTTCGGGATCGGGCCGGGGGCCAGGGTGATTGCTGTGTCGGGGTCGTGCGGCATCATTGCAAACTCCATCGTTGGCTCCTGAAAGGGGCGGCCAGACACTCTCATACGGCGCCTGACCAAGAAGAACGAGCGGGTAGTCTGAGGCGGGTACGTCCTTCCACGCGGGTCGACGTCTCACGGTAGAATCTCCGGCGCGATGGGTCCGAACACCACCGACCTGTAGCCCATCGACATGGCCCCGTGGACAGCGCGGCGTACGAGGGCGAGCGAGTCGAGCGTGATGGCGAAGTCGTGTCGTTGGCGTCGGCCGTCAGCGTGCTCGACTGTGAATTCGACAAGCAGGTGTGTTGCGGTAGGGTCGGTTGGCAGGCGCCGCCCGTCGGTGATAGGGCGTATCTGCGATTCAATGATTCGCATGTTTCTCCTCCTCGATCATGTCAGTCTCCTTAGTTAGCTGCCCATTCCCAGAGTGCCACGATCACGAAGGCCAGGATGGGAGCACCTACGCACACTATGTATTTGGTTGTATCGATCATTCGATTGCCTCCACAGCCGCCAAACAGACGGCTGCTCCTTGGAGGGGGTTACTATGGAAGCAATGACAAAAGGGGCGGCTTACCTTAGCGCTTGTCCTGCCATTGGGCCAATGGGTCACCTCAACTCTGTAGCCCTGCTGGGTCATTTCTTGGATAACCCGATCGGTGTCGCGGGGGTCGCGGGTGGGGGAGAAGCGAAAGACTGCCGGCGAATTAGGCTCACTCCAGTAGCCAACGTCGTTATCTGATCGGTCAATGAGCCCCA
>PJEL010000533.1_pt1 | contig 44765 bp, 72 predicted proteins | sample 1853271 | NCBI WGS metagenome assembly PJEL01 (sample SAMN08108733, study PRJNA415343) | Invertebrate metagenome, whole genome shotgun sequencing project. | host: Globobulimina | place: Sweden: Gullmar Fjord | collected 2015-08
ATACAATTGCCTGTTTATAAAAATACTTTCTTAACTTTAGAATTGGATTTTTATTTAGACTCATATACAGCAAGATACGGTACATTAACAGAGGCACAAGCATTTGATTATTATGTTACAAATGTGTGGTATGTTGATGAAAATGGAGACGGGAAAGGGCAAGAAATTGACATTGAGAATACAACTCAATACGATGCAATTGAATCATTACAAATTGAGAAAATTGAGAATGATGATTTGATAGGAGTAGAACAAAGACGCATTACAGTTAAATATCAACAGTTGCAAAATTATAGCTATAGAGAGGTTTAAATTATGACTTATCAAAATTGGACATATAGAGTTTTAATAAATTCATTGGTATCTGATTGGCAATTTATAGAGTCGTTCAATTCTGAAACAAATATAAATAGGATCGAGGATGAAAATGAAATCTTTAGTAGGTATAAAATTAATAGCATAACTGCATACAGATCAGAAGATATTGATCTATTACAAACATTGAGCTTGACTGAATATGAAACGACTATAGAGGTATATCTAAATGATAATTTACAGCTGTCAGGTACGATGGAGTTGCTGCCTGACATTGACGAAAACCGAGGTCACTACAAATACAAAATTCAAGCTACTGACATTTACAGTGATATAGTAGATAATTACGATGAGGATTTTGAAATTTTGAATGATGTTGTTACAATTACAGGAGTACAGGGAAAGACAATAAACATACCTTTAACCTTTAAAACAGGCACTAATTTTTCAGATGGTATTGGCTCTTTGTGGAGTTCATTAGCAGGTACAAATATTTATGCAAGACAAAACGAGACGGTAACACCTGAAAGATTTGAATTAATTGAGGATATAGACGGATGGACTTATGTTGCTCCTGTAAATCCAAACGGTACTTACAATATTTCAAGAGATTGGACATATTCGAATTACGGAACACCTGTAATTAGCACAGACTGGGGCACTTATCAACAGTTCCAAAGTGCTCAAAGTAGGACTATAAATAATGATTATATACAAGGTATGTATACTCATATTTTTGAATATTTAGCAGCATCTACGTATAATCAAGTAGGTGTAGATAATTTTGCTTATTATCCTTCATACACACAACATACAAGATGTCTTGATTTTATTTCAGTTATAAAATATCTAATTGGACAAGTAGATTCATCAACACAATTTGAAGATGCAGCAATACCGGCATCAACTGATAGTTTTTACTATCTAAAGACATTTACAGACCCGGACACAAACACACCTTTATCAGATCTACACATAAGCCTAATATCTGATTTTATATTGAATGATGACTTTTCGGAAACTGATACTCCTTCTACTAAAAGTAGCATAACATTAAAAAAGATATTTGACTATTTAAAAGCTAAATATTCAATTTATTGGGAGCTTGAAAATAGATCAGGTACATATTATTTTATCTTCAAACATTATACAGAAGTCAATAAAATTACTGGCAGAAATCCGGATCTTACTAATCATTATTACATAAACTGGTCATCTGATAAAAAGCAATATGAATATGATAGAGGCAAGATTTACAAGCGATTAAAACGAAATGAATTGGCCTCAAATGTTGATTTTGTTGGTCTGGATGTAATAATAAACGAGTTCGAGGTATTAAATACATTAGACTTAACATATAGTGTGTTTTTTGTAGATTTATTAGACATGCAGATCAATAGAGGTACATACCCTGCTAGCTCTACAAGTCAATATGCAATGATGTCTACTATAGTTGAACAAGAGATAACAAATATATTTAGTAGTGATAATAACTTCACTAACACGGCTGGATTACAAGGCTTTGAAACGTTTAGTTTTACGCAAACTACTCAAACTATGGCAGCGATTAACATAGTGGGTAATAATGGTATAGCTGTGCAGTCGAATATCTCGTCACTACCTGCAGCATTTGGTAAAATAATTACAGGCGATGTGCTGGAAGTTGAATATACATTAATTATGAATAGTGGTACTAATCCTGAAATTGTAATTGATGGTGTTACTTATCCGTTAACAATAGGCAATAATACATTTTCCACAAACGCAATGGGCTATTTGCCTGATACTAGGTTTATAGTTCAAGCTAACGGAATAACGGCAACTGATTTTTCACTGACATTCAATCATGTGTATATTACACGAACAAAAGTACTACAAAGTACTGGAGCTATAACAGATTTAACACTCTCAAACGCGGCTTTATCTCTTGCAAATGCAGATAACAACAATCTAAGCAAGCTACCATCATTAGACGTAAATATAAATGGTTCTAATGTCACATTAAGTGCAGATAATTTAGATAAAATAAGGAATATGACAGACATTAAGGCTCCTTTAATGTATTTTGATCGGTGGTTCTTTGAAGATTTAGTTATAACTAGTTTGGGTAATGCTGAACTAGTTAGCATAGATCAGAAAAATGACAACTCTTTAGCAACAATTAAATTGAGATTTTAAAATGATAAGTTTAATAAAAGTAGCGGAAAAAGGGTTTACGAAAACTCAAAATTTAGAGGGTAATTATAATATTATAAATGATGATGTATTTGTAAATGCTTCAAATACTTTACCTGCTTTCTACACTGAAAAGATTTTAAAAACCGATAAAACACTTGGTACTATTACCAGTTTAAAAGCTAAAAGGATAGATGTAAGAGGCATCGTAATATTTTTAGATAGTGATAGGCAGCCTGTAGTTTTAACAGAAACTGTTATTACATCACCATCAAATTTCGTAACTTTACAAAGCAATACATCGTATAACTGGTATTATTCAACTGTTTTGACTTTTAACCAACTGCAAAGTGGTTACTATATTTTTGAATTTTCAGACGGTACTTATGATTTTGAAACTGATATAATTTGCTTAAATTCTGAAATTATAGAGAGTTTACCGGTTACATTTGACAGTACAGTAACAACATTTGATGTCGATACTTTAACAATGGATGCAACAATTTAAAATACAATAATATGCCAATAACAAATATCAATATAGGTACAGTACCAAATGATGGTACAGGTGATACGTTAAGAGCGGCTGGAAGCATAATTAATACAAACTTTACAGATGCTTCGATCGTAAATAAATGGTCTACGCAAGTGTACGGCTTAGATCTTGTAACGCCTGCAATCGTAAACATATCAGGAACAAGCACAGCTTCTGGCTCTCCTTTGGCTCGACTTAGAGACAGCACAACAGCAGAAATATTTATTTTTAGCGATTTAGGCGCAATTGAAATACCTGCAAATCAGAATATAGTTTGGGGCTATAATCCTACCGTTACTGCCGGCGATAGCTCTGTATTGTTAGGCAATGGCGCAACTGTCTCAGGTAGTTTTAGTGTATCTATAGGAGTTAATGCTATATCAACAACTTACAGTGTAGCAATAGGATACTTGGCAGATGCCTCTGAATCTAATGTAGTTTCAATCGGCAGAAATGCTATTACTGGATCTAACAGTGTAAGGATTGGCATCAGCAATGTAAAACAAGGAACAAATTCTATTCAATATAGTTGGGTAGGCGGCAGTACATCAGCTTTAAAAGGAGCAGGTACTTTATCAACTGCTACTGTAATGGGATATGACTGTATTAAAAATACAGGTAGCGCAATTGGCAGTGTGGTGTTAGGCTCTTTAGCAGGATATGGATTTAACACTAGTTCTAATTTAGACTACACAGTTGCAATTGGGTACGCATCTGGATATTTTGCAACTACATCTCAATTTAGTATTTTTTTAGGAGCAAATTCAGGTAGATACGAAAGTAATAATAGGCGGTTTATAGTAACAACCAACTCAGGTACTGATCAAGCGACACACCAGGCAGCTGCACTGGCGTACGGCAAGATGGATGCTACAACAGCTAATCAATGGTTAGGTATTGGCGGTATTTTGAAAATGAGAAATTATACAGCAGTTGAGGCAAGTTCATTGACACCCGCCGATGGTGATTTTGTTTATGTAAATAGTACAGACGGCACATTTACAAGCGTGGGTTTCTGGGGTTATGAAAACTCAGCTTGGGTTAAATTATAAACACTTTAAAATAAAGCAAATGGAATACACATTAAAAATTGAGGCAAACGAGTTAAATATCATAGCAGAATGTATGAGAAAAACTCAAACAACCGTTGAGCAGGCAGCAGCTATAATTGCAATTTTAAATAAATTACAAGCTCAAGTCACTGAGCAGGAAGAGGAAAAAAAAGGAAGTTCTAATATTAAAAAAGTATAACAATGTACATAGAAATAAAAAATGTAAACGAAAAAACAATCGGAAACATGCCAATTTCTAGTTTTTTAGTGGTAATGGCATACAGACAAGTACCCAAAGAGGCTATCCAAATGGCGACCTGTATATATTACAATCTCGAAAGCTTGCTGGCAAAAGAACAAATTCATATAAAGGGCTTTAACTACTCCTTTGAGTTCATACCTTCTGGCTTATCGCTGCCTTTAGAAGAGGTTTTCGAGGAAGCGTATGATATACTGAAAACAAAAATAATAGAGGATAAAGGTTGGTCTGCTGACGACATAACAATAGTGCCTGAATAGTGAGACGGTATCTAATTTTAGGCTTGCTTATTTTGTTTGCTTTACTGAGCTACTCGCAAATCTCTTCACAAAGCTACAACATAAGCAAGTCGGCTAAAATTGCAATATATAGCACGTCTATGTTTTTAAATTATAACGTTTTAACAAATAAAGAGAGTGACAAATACGGTCACTGGTTTGTTAGCACTGCATTAACGTCATCTATAATGAGTTACAATAAAAAGTTAGGTGTTATTTCAGTAATCGGATTAGGTATTGCAAAAGAGATTTACGATAGTAAGACAGGCGGCTATTTTAGTCTTCAAGATATGCAAGCGAACCTTACAGGAGTGTTATTTGGTATAGCAATCAATATTGCTCAGGAAGACAAGCGATCAAATTATATTAAGCCAAAAATTAATCGCTTGAAATTAAATCACTAAATTGAAGATAGTTCATAATCCTATCGTTAACAACAATTAATACACCTCTAATCCTCCAACAATCCCGAAATCTCCAAAAACTCATCTATCGTATTGTTAGGTATGGTGAAAAAACCCTTACTGTACTTTTTTGAAAACTTCTGAAAAGACATTAAAATTTCTCGTTGCTGCCTAACACGTTCTATAGGTAAAATAGTTACTACCTTATCTTGTATTTTATCAGCAGTTGCATATATTTCAACATCCTTGTTAAAATCAAAGTCTTCTAATACAGTTATCAGAAATTTTCTAAATTCGTTCTTTTCTTTATCATTCATAATCATTCGTTTTTCAAATTCGTATATTAATTTAGTATGTCTTTTTGTTTATATCACTTTGCAGTATTTTATTTTTATTATCTCAATTGCGGCTCCTTGGTGGCTTAAACTATCTGAAATGCAATAGTATCTTTTGTCTTTGTAGTGATTAAACACGTCTAAGGTAATGCCTTTATATTTGCCGTCAATAGCTTCAATTTGAAAAATATTGCTTTTCTCCTGCCAGTCTTGCCACCCTTTAAATCTGCTAATATTTTGATTTAATAAAAATGAGTAAGCAAAATTAGTTTCAACTTTACGCTTTTCAGTAGACTTTTCGGCTTGTTTTTTTATCTTACCTATTGTTCTACTCCTCCCCATTTTTCAAATCGTTTATTGCTTTAATTCTACGCTTATCGTTAGGCAAATGTAGCAAATAAGTCAAAAATATAGACCCATTCAGAGTGCCTGTGTGTTTCCAATTTTTTGCTTTTAACTTCTCATGCACTTCTGTAGAATCATTTAAAGTAAGCACCTTGAACTTGTCTTTTTTTGAATATACAAATACATAATTTGTATCATATTTCATGCTACTCATAATTTAAATTTTATAGCTCACTTATTCGATAGTAAACCCAGTTTTTTGTTTCATTTACTTTCCCGGCTATTTCATCATATGAAATGCCGTCTTTTTTCAATCGTAAACAGTACTCAACTTTCTTTTTTTCGTTTGCATTCATGTTTGCAATACGATCTAATTGTTTTTGTTTTACATCTTTTAATGGTATTGAATTGTAGCTGTTTACGCTGTTTGTTTGTTCTGTTTGCTTGCTTTTCAACTCGTTTAAGACACCCTCAAACGATCTGTTTAAATTATCTTCTACGTATGTTATATTACTATGTGTTTTGATGAAAAAATTGATAGCAGAAGTAAAGAAAATTATAGCAAAATATACACTATAGATTATGCCTGTATAGTTGCTTATAAACTCTCTTATATCTACTCTTAATGCCCTAGCTCCGCTGTCTGTTATAACTTCAATATAGAAAAATATACCTCCAATTGCGCCCTCTAAAGCGGCGTAAAAAGCAAAGAATATGATTGCATGCTTAAATGATTTAAGGTCAAATGTGGTAAGATTCCAGATTACCAAGTAAGACAGAATTGAAGCTGTAATAAGGGACAAAATTAGTCCCATACCAACGAAATTAAGAAAACCTGTGTGTATAATCAAAAGCAAGCTGAAGATAAAAACCTTCGCTATATTTTTATAATGTTTTTCCATGTTAAATCAATTTATTAAAGAATAAATAGATAAATATCATTGCTGAAATCAGCAAAATTATGTCTAAAAGTATGCTTATAAATTTTTTCATAAAAAGTTATCTTATTGATTATTAATTAATTTCACCCTCTCTTGTTCTAAATAATCTAAATAGGGGAGGGTATCTTTATACTTAAAGTAATAATTTAAGCTAGTCCAGATAAAAAGCAAAAAGCTTAGTCTTATTTCTAGCAAATCTTTATCAAATCGCTCGAAAATATAAATATTTCGAGGTATTTCAACCTTCCAGTCGCGTGAGTTATACATTCTCATCGAAAAATATAAAGGATGTGGATTATCATGTACTTCAATCAAATAATGTTTTATATACATTTTGTCAGGTTGAACTATTAGCCTACCGGGCACATTTAAGTACTTTTCTGCTATTATTCTATCTTCATAAAAGCAACAAACCTTAGACCCATCTGAGTTGCTTTTAAGTACCCAGAAAGCTTTATTTGTATCTTTGTCTAGTCTTAACATAATAAAATTTTAACAGTTCATTTTAGCGCATTAAAACGCGCTAAATATCTGCGTTATCGGCAACCCTACGAGCGTATCGTATCAAATGTGGCAATACCATTTTCGATTTGAACCACTACTTTAATTCCGATACCTCTTACACCTTCTTCTGTTGCAAGTTCATAGTGTTTTCCTTCCGAGGTTATTTCGATAACATAACCACCCCATACTCCATTATACAAGCCATCAGGTAATGTTGTTACTTGTGGCACTTTTTCTGTAATTGATTTTACTTTGTTTCTCATTTTTATATTTATTTAATTGTTAATAATTCGATTGATAAAAGGCAGCCGATAACACGCAATAAAGCACATTTGGCTGCAAAGGTTGGTGGCAACTTGACAAGTTCGTACAAGCCAAACGTGCCTTATTGCCACTGTAAAAATTACTCTACCATAGTCCAGATTACTCCCGGATTATAGGCACTAGATAAAGGCACAACAGGTGTTTTATAATTTTGCAATGCAGTATCCTGTTTTAGCTCCAAAACACGCTGCAAACGCTTCTTTTCTTCTTCTAACTGAAGTAATACGCCCTCGTACGCTTCTTTGTAGCTAACTCCAGTGTTTTGCGTTTCGTTTACCTCAACATAAACAGTATTTGTTTTTGTCGTTTCTGGTATGCTTTCTACGAGTTTGAAAGCCTCAATTCTTAACTTTAAATCGTTATACATTTGCACACTTTTCCCAAATATGCCCAAAGTATAAACGAAATAAAAGATTATTATATAAGCAGCGTACACTAGCATACGCTTAGTAAAAGCCAATATTCTGTTTATACTATGTGTTATTTGTAAAAATAATACATTAAACGACTTTAAAACGGAATAAACGGCGTTTAATACCTGATAAGAAATAAACACCACTACACCGATTATTAAAATTTTTGCCAGCTCAGAACCGAACCAGAACGTTTTAACCATATCCCAGAAAAGCTCAAGATTAAGGGATACAACTAAAAACAACACAGCTATCATTATTACAATTTTATCGTAATAAGTAAAACTTGCATTGTCGTTATAGACTCGTAATATTTTCTTTGCTATCGTAAACATATTGCAAATATAATAATAAAAACTTGACTAGTCAAGAAAATAGTACTATATTTGTAATAAAATATAAACTATGAGAAATATAATAATTGAAACACAGGCGCAATTAATTGAAAATAGCGAGATTACAGCTCACACATTGGCAGTTAAATTAAAAGGTAAGGTAGGGAGGCAGGCTATATATGATTTACTTGCGCGTAAATTTGAAATGAAACTGAGTAATTATGTTGAAATATTGAAAATCATTAACATTGACTTACAGTGTTTTACAACAATTCTCAAAATAAATATAAAAAAAGAGTATGAAAAACTTGACTAGTATTGTTTTTTACCGTATATTTGTAGTATAGAAATTAAGAAACACATTAAAAATTAGAAATTATGAAAACAGTAGAATTAAATAACACATCCGACAACTTTGAAAAAATAGCAATTGAAGTTGCTGAAATATTAAACAGTAGCGTGTATGACGACTCAATAGATTTTCAAGCAGATGGAGAAAACGTTATTGAATATGATAATGAAAACGAGGATTCAATTACATGGATCATCGATAGTGTATATTGGAATGAAGACAGCACAGCTTCAAGAGTTGAATTAGACTGTTAATCATAAAGCTGCGCTATTGGCTACACGGGCAAGTATTAAACTAAAAAAAACCAAAAGCAAAATGAAAGATAGAAAAATAGACTCTGATATAGTAATGGCGGCTTTAGATAAGGCATATAAAGAAGCGGGTAATAATGCTTATTTTGGTAACGGCTTTAAAGCTGGCATTCAATACGCATTTGATTACTACAAAAACCAAGACTCTGAATACTCCACTTGCCCGAACTGTAGCAATGAGTACATGCACAAGAATGATTGCTTTTGTGAGAATTGTATAGGTGATTACCTTTATAAATCTGATTTATTCACACTTGAAATAGAGGGTAAAGATTGCTTAAGATTATATATGATAGATGTAGACTACACTATTATAGATGTAGACAATTACTATAATTTTGTAGACTACGTAATGTTTGATAAGCCAACCGACCAGGTTCTTCACGAATTATTAGTGATTTATCATATAGCAGGTAAGTTATTTGAAACCAATTAAAAACCAATATTATGAGTAAAACGCACTGGAAAAAACATTTTAATCCTGATTACTTGGGTTCATATGCCTTAGACCCGGGCAAAGATAAGGTTCTTACCATAAAAGAGGTGAAACAAGAAAATGTAAAAGGCAAAGGAGGTAAATCAGAGTTGCTTTTAGTAGCTCACTTTGTAGAAAAAGTTAAGCCAATGATATTAAATAAAACTAATTGCAAGGTTATACAAGGGCTTTATACTCCTTTTATAGAAGACTGGAAGGGTAAAACAATTCAGATTTATTCTGCCAACGTTGATGCTTTCGGCGAAAAAGTGGACGCATTAAGAGTTAGAGATTTTCTATCAGCCATTAAACTAGATAATAACGCAGCCTTAAAACTGCTTAATAGCTGTAAATCACTGGATGAACTAAAGAACAAGTACACATCTCTAAGTAGTGACTTGCAGAGAGATAAAGCAGTTCTAAACCTTAAAAACTCACTTAAAAACAAATTGAAATGATAGAATATATATTTGATCAAGCCAGTCAAGAGTGGTACGATATAAAAGCTGGCAAAATTACAGGGTCTAGGATGAAAAGAGTAATGCAAAAATCTAACCTTGATTTAGTTTATGAGCTTATAGCAGAGCTTGAAACAGGCAAACAAAAACAGATTAATGTATCTGAAGCAATGCAGCGTGGATTAGATTTAGAACCAGTAGCAAAGGCAGAATATGAGACTTATACAGGCAGTGTCGTTAAAGATATAGGATTCTGGCAGCATGGAACAAATAAATTTTTAGGTGTGTCTCCGGACGGTGTAATTTCAGAGAATGGAGCTATTGAAATAAAGTGCCCGGACACAAAAAAACATGTTGAGTATATTTTAATCGGGCGTATACCAAATGAATACAAATATCAGGTGTATACTTATTTTTTAGTAAATGAGTCTTTAGAGTGGCTTGACTTTGTATCTTTTGACCCTCGATTTAGGATTAACCCGATACATATACATAGAATAACCAGAAAAGAGATAAAAGATAAATTGATATTATTAGAGAAGGATTTATTGAAATTCTGGGATAAAGTAATCGAAAAACACAATTTAATTAAATTTTAGAATAATGAATTTAGAATTAACAGGTAAACTTATAAAACGCCTACCATTACAAAAAGGCGAAGGTAAAAATGGGACATGGCAAAAGATTGACTTTGTTATTGAAACGACTACGGAGTATCCAAAAAATATTTGTTTCTCTGTATGGGGTGACACGTGCAAGTATATAAATGCAGTTAAGAAAGACGATATTATAACAGTTGCTTTTAATCCAGAATCACGGGAGTACAACGAAAAGTGGTATACAGACCTTAGGGCTTGGAGTATTAAGAAAGTTGATATACAAGAACAGACAGAAAAAGAAGAAAATAAAGATATTAGTCAGAACGAAAACGATTTACCGTTCTAGTAATCAATAACATACACCTTGTCAGTATAATAGATAACTTTCTTTTATAGCAGGACTGACAGGGTGTTAAAAACTAAATATTATGATACAATTATTTATCGCAATACTGTTCTTAATAGTATTATGCTATTCAGTTTATTTCTGGTTTGCTGATAATGACTATGATGAGTTTGAAGATTAGCGAAACTATTTAGAGCGTTTCAATGCGCTTAAATACCATGTTAGGTTTTAGTACGGATTATTAAAAAACAGAATTATGAAAAAGCAAGATTCAAAAACCGAGAAGACATTAAATATAGAATTTGTTACGCATAATACTTTTATTGCAGAAGACGAAAACGGCAAAATGATATTAATTGTTGCAGAAGATGAAGGATTGGCAGAACTTAAACTAAGTAAACAAGGAATTGAATCATACATGCTTAGATATATGATTATGCCAGATAAGATAATACAGTAAGTCTTTCAATGTGCTTAAATGAAATGTTAATGTAATTAAAACAATAGTCATGTTTATAAAAAAGGATCCCCCGAAAAACAGACTGGACAAGTACCGATTCAAGCAACTGTAGGTCGGTGAATGTCACATCATGGAAGATAAAACATATACTGTAGATGACTACAAGAGGGCATTATCAGCCTCATACCAGTACCGTAAAAGATGTAAATTATTAGGGATAGTTTTGTTTAAGATTTTTTTCAGCAATAATAAAATTGAAATCTACAGAATTAAATAAGAAACAGAGCAGTAAACGTTTTCCCGACATCAGGAAAACATTAAAACTAAGAAATTATGAAACCAAAAAAAGAAAAATTAATAAAAACTCTTTTAAATAAAAAGGATCTTTGGAATAGATATAGAAAATCACAAAATTACAGTAAGATAGATCTACGCTATTCTGATCTACGCGGTTCTAATCTAAATGGTTCTGATCTACGCGGTTCTAATCTAAGTGGTTCTAATCTAAGTGGTTCTAATCTACGCGGTTCTGATCTAAATGGTTCTGATCTACGCGGTTCTAATCTAAGTGGTTCTAATCTAAGTGGTTCTGATCTAAGCTATTCTGATCTACGCGATTCTGATCTACGCGATTCTAATCTACGCGGTTCTAATCTAAGTGGTTCTGATCTAAGTGGTTCTGATCTAAGCTATTCTGATCTACGCTATTCTGATCTAAATGGTTCTGATCTACGCGGTTCTAATCTAAGTGGTTCTGATCTAAGTGGTTCTGATCTAAGCTATTCTAATCTACGCGATTCTGATCTACGCGATTCTAATCTACGCGGTTCTAATCTAAGTGGTTCTGATCTACGCCATGCTGATCTAAGTGGTTCTAAGGCAAATGAGTTTACGTCTTTTTATTTTCTATCTTGCCCCGAAACGGGTAGTTATACAGCTTACAAAAAAGCAGACAATAAAATTATAAAGTTATTTATACCCGCAAGTGCTAAAAGAAGTAGTGCAACAAGTCATAAATGTAGAGCGTCAAAGGCTAAGGTGTTAGAGTTTCAAGATTTAGACGGTAATAAATTAAATATAGATAAGGTTAAAAGTAATTATGATAAAAATTTCATTTATGAAATAGGTAAGCACATAATTGTGAAAGACTTTGATACTGATAGGTGGAATGAGTGTAGTACAGGTATACATCATTTTATCATAAGAGAATTGGCTGTAAATTATTAAAAAACTAAGAAATTATGAAAAACAAAATTATATGCGATGACTGCATATTTGTAAATAAAATTTATGGTATAGCTTGCTGTACTCATATATTATGCAGTGTGATTATCAAAAAAGACAAAAAGAAGTGCAAGTATTATCAAAAAAGGTAAAAAATAGACACGTAACTTTAAAATAGACACATGAAAACACTAAAAGTATTAGTAGGTTGTGAAGAAAGCCAAGCCGTTACAACAGAATTGAGAAAGCAAGGACACCAAGCGTTCAGTTGTGATTTGCAAGAATGTAGCGGAGGACACCCGGAATGGCACTTACAGATGGACGTATTTGAGGCTATAAAACTAAGAAAGTGGGATGCTGGAATATTCTTTCCTGACTGTACTTATTTAACAATAAGTGCAAACAAATGGTATAAAGACCAGCCACCACGCAAAAGCGGAACTTTGGTAGGTGCAGAAAGAAGAGAAGCTAGGGAGAAAGCAATTAAGTTTTTTATGAACCTATACAATTGCACAATACCAATGGTAGCCATTGAAAACCCAATAGGCGTAATGAGTAGCCGATTTAGAAAACCCGACCAAGTTTTACAGCCATGGATGTTTGGACATGGAGAGACTAAAGCAACTTGCTTGTGGCTTAAGGGACTACCTAAGTTAACAGCAACTAATATAGTTGAAGGTAGACACCAACGAATGCACCTATTATCTAAAACTAAAGATAGAGCGAAGCTGAGAAGTAAAACCTATACAGGAATTGCAAATGCAATGGCTGAGCAATGGAGTAAACATATTTTGAATAACGACTAATATTTCGTATATTGCAAAAGACTTCTGAAACAGCGACAATTCAAAAGATCTTACACAAAAGCATAACTGGCTAGGTTCGTCGCTGTACCTTAGTTGGTTGTGCTTTTATTTTTATAAATAATATGGTATTTCATATAGAATTAACAGAGCGTATTTTAAAAGGTGAAAATTTAAAAGAACTTGCAAATGAAAATAATATTTCTACGACTGCAATTGTTTCAAAGGTCAGGAGGACATTAAGAAACTTATCCGAATTTTATGATTTTCATAAGAAAGAAATACCTTATCCAAACCCATTTTATTATAAAAAAGATCAGGGGTTCTGGTTAGGAATAATATCTGATTATAAGGAAGGTGTTGAAAGTTACAAACGACCTGAGCCCCTTTTGGATACAAGATTAATCTCAGAATTAACTATCTCAGAGTTTAAAGAATTAATTAATGACTTAAGATTGTAAGTTAAATTAATATTTCGTACATTGCATAAGCAGGACACTCAAGAGGCTGATCTCTCTTGTGGCGGTTTACCCGTTCACGTCCGCGAGTCCTGCTTTTTTTCTTTTAAATCAGTGAACAGTAAAACGTGAATTATGAATGGTTGGATTAAACTACATAGGCAAGTGATTGAACACTGGATATACCAAGACGCTTACTATTTCAGGGCATGGATGTATTTTTTAATACGTGCAAATCACTCAGATACTAGTATTTTAATAGGTGCTAACTTGGTTGAAATAAGCAAAGGTGCTTTTATAACCTCTTTAAACAACATCGCTTCTGATTGTAATATGAGCCTCCAGAAGACAAGGACTTTTTTAAAGTTGCTAGAAAAGCAAGCTATGATAAAAAAGGAAAGTACCACAAAACTAACAAAGATAACTATCTGTAACTATGCCGATTACCAAGTATTGCAACAAACCAATAACAAACCAATAACAAACCAGCAACAAACGAACAACAAACCAGCAACAACAGACAAGAATGTTCTAGAATGTTTAGAAAATGAAAATACTGTTAAAGAAGAAATAAAACCTGTGTTTGTTTTCAAAAATGAATTAATCAAATTAGGTGTAGAAAAACAGATTGTAGAAGATTGGATAAAGGTTAGAAAATTAAAAAGAGCAGCCAACACACAAACAGCATTTAACTCTATAAAAAATCAGATAGAAAAATCAAAGCTTCCGGCAAACGAGTGTATTAAGACAGCGGTTGAAATGAGCTGGGGAGGTTTTAAAGCAGACTGGTTAACAAACTTAAAAAAAGATCTAACCCAGGGGGGCGCGCCAAAAACTGCATTAACACCAGAATCATTTGCAGAAATTTCTAAAAATCCAGATAGACTAAAATTCTAAACTATGGAGGCAAAATACAGGGCAAAAACAGCTAATGTAAACGGAGTACAGAACCATTGTTCTTACTGGGTGTACGGACAATTAAAAGAAATTGACGACAAAAATTACCCTTATTTAATTGATGGTTGCTTTATAAAGCCTGAAACTTTAGAAAAATACACGGGTAAAAATGATAAAAACGGTAAAGAAATTTATAAGAAACTAATCACAAAACGATAAATCTATGTTGTCACTGAGCGAAATATTTGAAGATAAGCAGCAAGAAAGCGGCACTATCATACAAAAATGTAATATTAACTTGCAGGCTCACAGCCAAAAGCTACTTAAAGCGGCTAAGATTTGGCAACCAAAATTTAAAGCCACTGAGCAGCTAGATAAAATATTTATTCAGCTTTTTTACTATTTTACAGGTAACAAAATAGATGAAACATTTAAAATAAAGTACAATATAGACGATTTAAGCCACGATAAAGGTATTTGGGTAGTTGGTAACACTGGAAGTGGTAAAAGTTTCTTAATTGAGCTATTTCGAGCTTATACGGGTGAGCAACTTTACAGAAATAGTTTTATTGAGCTGCTTTTTGAAAAAATAGTTTCAAATTATCGTGATTTTGGTGAAAAAGCTTTTGATGAATTAAGCTATTCAGAGACTTACAGAGCAAGAGCGGTCTACGTAGATGACTTTATGAACGTTAAATTTGATGTAAAAAATTATGGTGATGCTGCAAATGTGGCCGAAACTATTTTAAACACTAGATATAGAGTTTACACTAAATTTAAGAAACTAACACATGTAAGCACAAATATATATCCGTCTCAGCTTAAGGAGTTTAGTATAGACGATAGAATAGTTGGCAGGTGTGCGGAAATGTTTAACATAATAGAGCTTTCTGGGGTGGATTATAGGAGGAACGGTATGATAAAGTCCATATAGCGTGATTAGTACACTAATTAAATTCAAAAACAGGATATGACAAACGAAAAAGATATATTATCATTTGACGATGTTAGGCCTAATTTAAAAGTAGAAGATAGTGAAGGTAATAGAGGCACTATAGCAAATGTAGAGCATGACTTACATAATGTTGAAGTCTTGTACCTGAATAGTGGAAGGGGTTTGTATTGTCTTGATGAAAATTGTGAAGAATACGACCCGTTGTACATTTGCGTATAACGGTATGAACGTTTAGTATAAGATTAGTGCGCTAAACGATAAACTTTGAAATAAGCACTAACATAACCAAGCGCATTAATTTTATACATTGTTATGCGCTTTTAATACTTAGAAATTATGATGTTAGGAAACTTAACAGTAGAGCAGATTGAGGAACGCCTTGGAATTGACTTACCAAAAGAAACTAAAGAGTTGATGAAAAAAACAAGACAGCCAAACGCACAACACATAGCTAAAGGAAAGTGGCATTGTTTTTACATACCGTTTAATATAGTTTGTGGAGATATGGAAATAGCAACAGAAATATTTGAAGCCTTAAAGCCACTTTCTGATAAATGTAAATGCCAATTACAATTCTCGATACAAAGCTAATTGCGCATAACAGTACGCTAAAGTCTATATAGTTTGATTAGTACACTAAGCGAATAACTAAAAACTAGAATTATCAAAAAAAGAAAGATTAAAACTAAGCAATTAACTCTATACATGACTCCTTTACAGTACTCTAAGTTAAAAAAAAGGTGCCACGAATTAGATTGCTGTGCTTCTGTGCTTATAAATACTATACTTTTTGAAAATTTAGACGGTTATATATTTCACGATGTTGAGCACAAAATTAAAAAGAATAAAATAAAAACATAACAATGAAAGAATTAAACAAATTAATCAAATCAGGAAAGACAATAGAAATAAATTACGATTTTAACATACTGGATAAAATTGAAAAAGAGGCAAAGGATAAGCTCCAGATTAATGCGAGCTTTGAAAAACAAGTGATAACAATAAAAAAACTAGAATCATGATAGTACGTCCAAAAATCATACAACATAGATGCAACTCACTGAAGAATAACGATATTGCTTTCAAAGAAAAAATTATAACAATAAAAAAAAGAAAAAAAACAAGAGAAGATCTTATTAGTAATTTTAAAGAAAAATGCCCATATAGCTATGAGGCTATAGTATCAAAGATGAAAACAAGAGATATAGTTGTACATAAACAAGCTATTTCATATTTGTTAAATTGTGCAGGAATGAGTCCTGGAAAAATCGGTTTATTTCTTAATCTACACAGAACAACAGTACTATATTCTATACGTAAAGTTGTACAATGGATGGAAGGGAAAGGATATAATTATGAACTCGAAATATTGAAAAAATATGAGTAAGCTACAAACTTTAAATTCTTTAAAAGAATTTGCGGATCAGGTGCAGGATATATCTGATCGTACGTACCTATACCAGCACATAATTGATCAAATTTATGTTAATGAGAATTATGAATGTGCATGCACTAAAAAAGGTTATAGAGGTATGTTTTTTAAAGGTAAACATATCTGTACTATATGTAATAATCAGATATAACGAACGGAAATATACTTGCGCACACCCGCAGGGTTGCGATAAGTATAATGTTATAGGCTTCTATTTTATCGCATTATCAAAATATTAATTTTATAAAAATATACAAATATGAACTTATTAAATCCAGTTAATCCAGAAACCAGACTTCCAATTCAAGAAGGCGTTTATTTCGTAGTTTACAAAAGTGGACACCAAACAACCTGTTTTTTTAACGGAACTCGTTTTGAATTAAATGAAGAGTTTCAGAAAATATCGACTTGGTATGAAGAAGGTTGCATTGATGCAAAAATTAAAGAACTGCAAGATATTACAACCAATTTTTTATTTATTGAATATTATTCTCATTCTCAATGCCAAATGTTTAAAATAGATAGCGAATTTACTAAATATCAACGTGATATTATAGTTTTATGTCCAGTCTCAGATGGAATTGCAAATGCGTTGGATTTAGCTATTGAACATTTAGGCAAAGCAAAGGCTGAATTTTCGCAGACTGTTGAAAATTGCCTATAATGGACGGCAATATGAATTTTAAAATTTACGACAATAACAGATAAACTTAATAGAATTATGGAAGCTATACAATTAAACGAAAACCTTTTGCCTGATGATTACCCAGTATACGGTGATTACTTGTACGTGTGCGATGGCAAAGTAATAAGATGTGACTTAATGAGCGGAACTATTGCCGACTTGAAAAGAGACCTTAGAAACCACTACAAACTTGAAGCGAAGGAAATAACAAGTTGCGATATAACTGGAAGGCAAAAGATATTGAAAGCACAAGGCGAGTAAATTTTATTATTTATATTGCTTGTTGTATTGAACGAAGTGGCGTTTTAATGCAATACAACGAAAATTGCTTTGATTTGGAAATTTGTTTTTCCAAATTTATAAATGCAAAGCAAATGTTATGAGTTTTATATTCATTTCATTTGCAGTAAATAACAAAAAAATATTATGGAAATATTAGATGTAATAGATTATCGTATTAATATACAAAATTATCCAAAAATGAATGTAATTGGGGACGAAATAAACATTAAATTATTTTCTGAGTTTCTAACCAAAAATGGGATTGTTCATAAACAGCGTGGACTTTGTGCTGAACCTTTTGATAAATATTTCGATTACACTTCTGATAAATGTCGTTTAGATATAAGGTTAAATTATGAACATTCAACAAGAAAAAAGAAAACTTATTTTAGTTCTATCGACGTTTTAAATTTAAGAGGATATTACTATATATGTTGTTTAGCTCAAACATCTTTTTTCAAAAAACATACAGGTGTTAATTCAATTGTGTATAAAGTTAAAGAGGTTGAACTAATAAAGACATTAACTGAAATTCTTGTTAATGTCCAATTTAATTACTCATAAACAATGTTATAGGCTTCTATTTCATTGTATTATTTAGCTAATATTAATCATATAAATTTTATCAAAATGGATTACGAAAAAATTGAAGAATTAAAAAATTGGATTGAAAAATATGGCGATTGGAATTATAAACCTGAAATTAAGTTTGATACTTTGCCAAAAGAAAGTAAATTTCATATATGCAAAGAAATTTCGGCACTTATTTTCTTAGCATCTAAATTGAAGCCTGAACATAAAACACAACATTCGTTTTTACATGGCGAGCATGACGAGGTTTTAATCGGGCAATCTTTTGATTTATTTCAAGACTTTACCGAAGAAGATGCTAAAATATGCGTTGCACACGGTATTTTATTTGACGACAATAACGAAGGTTTCCGAATATTTGCGAGTATGTAAATTGCCTATAACGGCTACGCATATGTGGTCGTAGCCGAATTAAAAGAACTGAATTATCAATTTAAAATAAACATAGATATGAAAAACGAAAGTAACAATAACGTAGAAACCAAGGCTATGCCGTATGATGCGATGTTATGCTTTCGTGCTTTTACCACTAAATTAATTTGAAATGAATATACAATTATCACTGATAGAAAAATGGTTTAGGCTTACTGAAAACTTTACTAAACCAGAAGATTACAGAGAAATAACCCCATACTGGTGCAATAGGCTTTTATTGTACGATGGAAAAAAGAAGCCTGTAAAATGGTGGGCGTTTATGCAAAATATAGAAGGTTGTTTCTTTAGAAAAGCAATTGAAAATAATATTGTAAATGGGAAAATTACTTTTAAAAGCTTTGATGAAAATATAATGACTTTAGGATATCCAAAGAAAACCGATAGTGATAAAATATTACGATTTAAGCATGTTGGGATTGAGATAAGAACAGGAAACCCTGATTTGGGAGCTGAACCAAATAAACGATACTTTGTGATTATGCACGGAACTACCCTGCATGAAGCATAACGGTATGATAAAGTCCAGCTAGTGTAACAAACACTAAGTAAATAACTAAAAATGAGATACAATACACAAAATAACATCGAACTAGACAATGCTTACAAGTATCTAAAAAAGCTTTGTGATAAAGGAGCAAATGTTGAGATAATTGAGAAACATAAAAAACGTACACTTTCGCAAAATGCTTATTTGCATGTACTAATAAATCTTTTCGCTATAGAAACAGGAGAAACTGATATAGCAGAATGTAAAACAAATATTAAATATCATCTTAAATTTTACTATTTTAAAGGTAAAGTACTGCACTACAAAAAAACAAGTTTGTCTAATAGCAAAGAATTAACTAACTTTATAATAGATTTTAAGCGGTTAGCTGATAACATGGGCATATATCTTCCAGAACCAGGCGAAATCGGAAACGAATTATTAAACTACATAGAGCAACATGGATTTTGAATATATATTACATTACGATAGCTTAAAAAATGGAATAGCGGATGATATGTCTAAAGATATAGAAAAGCATGGATTTAACAACCTGCATAAATTGGATAATTTCTTATTGCAAAAATATTTAGAATATCTTTCAAACTCATGCTTGAGTCTCGTTATATTAGTAGCTAGTCAGGGACAAATATATGTATCTGAAGATTATAATAGCATAAGAGAGTTTATTGATAAAATATGTATAAACCATACTGAATTCTTTGTATTTGAATTGAATAATTATGAAGACGCTTACAAGATAGCTACGGATATGACAGAAGATAAAGACTACTTTGAAGCATGGACGTATGATGAAACCGCACAACTAAACTAAAAACTATGGTAACATTTGATGACTACAAAGAAGCTATAAAGAAATTTGATATATACCCTAAAGAGGCCGCTGGATTATTTACTATTTTGGGTTTAATTGAAGAAATAGGAGAAATTAAGCTCAAGAAAGTATACAGGGACGATGAGGGCGAAATTACAAAAGATAGAAAAAGTAAAATATTAGCTGAACTTGGGGACATTTACTGGTATTGTGCGAAAGGTAGTAATGTTATAAATCAAGACAATTTTGAGATAGATTCAATCACCAAAAATTACTTAGCCATGATCGTAGAAATAGGCATAATGGCTCAATCTTATCTCAGTTACAGTAATCTAAGATCCACAGGGTGTTATAATATTCGTAAATATGCGAATAGTATAGCTCTACAGCTAGAAACACTCCCGGAAAATGTAATGCGAGATAATTTAAATAAACTCACAGATAGAAAAAAAAGAGATAAAATAAAAGGCAGTGGAGACAATAGATAAAAGGCTCATAGGTGTATGACCAGTAAGTGCCTAATAGTTAGCATTTGATGTGTGAAACAGCACTGAAGCACTGCCTTAGCCTTTTATTAAAATAAAATAATATGGATTATAACATATTGCTGTACAACGAATGTCACGGACACTTTAATATTACAAATACGTTAAATAACGAACATGGCTATGAGGCAATAACAACCGACTCGCAGAGCTATATGATTAATTCATTCGTTAAATGGGTAAGAGATAAACATATGAAAAATAATAATTTAACGTTTATAGAAGTGTGTAGCTTATACGACATGTACACATCTACCTATACTGATGTAATGGAAGAACTTAATACACCATCTCAGGATATATTTAACGTACCAGATAGGGAGGCAAATGAGAAAATACGGTAAAATAGACGCAAACCAAAAGCAAATTGTAAGAAACTTACGGCAATTAGGGTTTAGTGTATATTCAACAGCAAGCATGGGGAACGGGTTTCCCGACATAATAGTTGGAACTAAAAACCATAATTTCTTGTTTGAAATAAAGGACGGCTCACAGGTGCAATCTAAGCAGAAGCTAACAGAATTAGAGCAAAAGTTTTTTGATGAATGGAGGGGGCAAGTAAATAAAGTCGGTAACTTGGATGAAATATTAATGATTATAGACCTATTAAGTAACGAATAATGAAGATTAAAGATATAAAGCTAAATCCAAACAATCCGCGTTTAATAAAAGATGAAAAATTTAAAAAACTCGTCAAGTCTATTGATGAATTTCCTAAAATGATGGATTTACGACCTATTATTATAAATAAAGATAATGTAATATTAGGCGGAAATATGCGATTTAAGGCATTAAAAGAACTAAAATACAAAGACATACCAGATAACTGGGTTAAGTATGCAGATGAATTAACAGAAGAAGAGCAAAGACGTTTTATAATAGCTGACAATATAGGCTTTGGCGAACATGATTGGGATGTTCTAGCAAACGAATGGGATGAGACTAATTTAATAGACTGGGGGTTGGAAATACCTGAATTTGCAATTGGTGAAGAATTAGAAGCCAAAGAAGATGATTACGAGATACCAGATGAAATAAAGACCGACATAGTACTTGGTGATTTATTCGAGATAGGAGAGCATCGGTTATTATGTGGAGATAGTACAAAAAAAGAAGATATTGAAAAATTATTAAATGGAAACCTTTCTGATATGATATTTACAGACCCTCCATTTGATCTTGAGGATACATATAGCTCTAATATATTTGATTCTGCTAAAGAAGACTCTCATATTTTTATAATGAATAGTGATAAACTTCTAATAGAAAATATAAATAATGGGTTTAAATGGTTCCGGAAGTTCTTTGCAGTAGATTTTAGACAAGCAAGATTAGTATCAAATAATCAGCCTATGACTCGGGTTGATTTAATCGCAGAATTTTGCAAAGGTAAAACAAAATTTAATAATACATTTGATGGGTTTTCAACTCTTATAGAATGTGCCAAAATACATAATAAAAACGAAAAAATAAATTTTGGTCACAAACAAGCAAAAAAGATTGAATTGCCAGCTATATTTATAGAACACTATACATTGAAAAATGAATTAGTAATAGACTTTTTTGGCGGTTCTGGATCTACAATGGCAGCATGTGAACAATTAAAAAGAAAGTGTAATATGATTGAATACGAGCCAACTAATTGTCAAATAATAATAAATAGGATGAAGGAAATATATCAATTAAATGTAACTAAAATAAATTAATTATGAACATCTACACACCATCAGGCAGGGCACGTGAATATAGCCCATTAGCACTGAATTATTTTAAAGGTTGTAATCACGGATGCATTTACTGTTATGTCCCAAATATGTTAGGACGTTTCAATAAAGAATACGACCATAATAATGTATTGATACCAGAAAAAATTAACTTAAATAAGTTGAAAAAATCCGCAGAGAAGTCTCGAGGATGTGATCAACAAATTTTATTATCTTTTACAGGTGATCCATATTGTGATACCGATCATGACACTACTAGTGAAGTATTAAAAATACTAAAATTTTATGATCATAAAGTTGCAATTTTGTCAAAGGGAGGAGAGCGAATACTAAAAGATTTAGATTTGATAAAATCATTTGGTAATAGAATAAAAATAGGTACTACTTTAACATTTGATAATGAGATAGATTCTTTAAAGTGGGAATCCGGAGCAGCTTTACCAAAAGAAAGAATTAATGTTTTAGAAACATTAGCAAACAACGGTATAAAAACATGGGCAAGTTTTGAGCCTGTTATCTATCCCAACCAATCGCTTAATTTGCTTTCTAAAATAGTTAATTTTATAGATCATGTTAAAATAGGGAAAATAAACAACTATAAAGGAATTGATAAAAAAATAGATTGGAGTAAGTTCATATTTGATAGCGTACGAATATTAAGGAAATCAGGAATGAATGATAGATTTTATATAAAGAAAGATTTACAGAAATATAATGAAGGTGTATATTTGTCTGGAAATGAAATAAATGAAGATTACCTAAATTTATAAACAATGCCATACAATAAGAAAAAACTATATGAACAGGCTATAAATATTGCTACAAATAAAAAATGTTTTTTTATTGAACAAGTAGTTAGCTTTATGTCTTGTGAAAAACCAACATTTTATAAATATTTCAAACCGGGGTCTAACGAATTGAACGCAATAAAAGATTTGCTTGAGGCAAATAGAATAGAAGTAAAAAGCGCAATGTACAAGAAATGGTTTGACTCAGACAATCCAACTTTACAAATCTCTTTAATGAAAATTATCGGGAATGAGCACGATGCAAAACGACTTAATAACTCAAAGGATTCAGATAATGATCAAAAAATAGTCATAAAAGTAGAGAATAAAAATGAATAAAATCCTCAGTTGAGGTGATTGGTTTATGTGGTTAATAGTTTGGCGGATAGGTTTTTGGTTTCCTATCCGCTTTTTTATTATTTAAAACTGTAAGACACTTCTTTGCCTAGTGCCTTCATTATCATTTCTAAACGATCCGGACGTGGTATTACTTGTCCTGTCTCGTATCTGGCAATTTGAACCTGACTGATGTCAAGTAGATCGGCCAGTTTTCGTTGAGACAGACCCGCATCTTTGCGAGCCTGTTTTATTAATTGTGATATTTTCATAATTCCTTTTTTTTAGCGAATTTTGACTGGCTTACAATATGAGTAAACTCGTATTTTTTTAAAATTATCATCACACCCAATGTGAAATCAAAGTTCTGATGTTGTGCCTCTCTATGATTAAATACATCGTGAGTAATCGTTAGTGTTGTATAATACTCGCTTTCAGAAAAGCGAGTATTTATAAGGTCAATACTTCTGAACTTATACTCCTTTGCCAGTCGTAGGACTTCTTGTTTTATTTTAGCCTTTTGATATGAATTAATTACTTTCATAATTGCTTATTGTATTATCGATTGAGTATTCAATTTGTTCATAAAATCCGCAAAATTCAAAATCCATATCTTCGATGCTTTCGTAACCGAAGTCTTCAGGGGATGGCGTATCGTGGTCTTTTATAGTGTAGAAACAGTTGTCACTTAAAACTTGCTGTCCTAAATAGTATAAGTAATCAATTGTTAATTCCCCATCTTCATTAACTTCAAAATAAAAAGTACGGTTTGCATTATCACCACTTAGTGCTTCAGGCATTAAGTCTAACGTTTTTTCAATTATTTCCTCTTTTCTTGTTTCTAGTATTTCAGTTGCTTTTTTCATAATTTCTAGTTTTTTAATTGTTAGTAATGTGCCCGTTTAGTATTCAACTAATTTTTTATTGGCACAATTCAAAACAGTATATTCTATATTGTTTTCATCGAAAACAATTATAGTATCGTTTGCTAAGTAATGTTGCCTAGCTTCAAATGATAAATTAATCTCAATATCGTACTTTTTAGATAACTTCTCTGCCAAGCTTTCGGCATGCTTGGCTATAGTTGTATATTTTTCATATCTTTCAACTATTTTGTTGAATTTCACTGATATTGTATTTTTTATGTCTTTCATAACCTTATTTTTTAGTGGTTTAATAACGTGCCCGTGTAGCCGATAGCGCAGCTATATGGTTTATATAGTGTACCAGTCAGTCACTTCAATTTGGTACTCATGCACTAATCTGTATTCTTTGCTGTCATCCACAAGGATGTTAAACTCAACATTAATACCTTGCTCTCCTGAATAGTTGTCTATACAACCATTCCGTATATCTTCTTTGCTAATTAAAGCAGCTTCTATTCCTAAGATCTCACAGAGCTCGTCAAAGCTCATTATACCTTTTAATTCTTCTGTGTTTACGTTTTTCATCTTGCTTTAGTTTTAATGTGTTTCTTAATTTCTATACTACAAATATAACATTAAATGTTATCAAAAGCAAATAAAAAGCAATTTATTTTCATTTTATTTTGTTAAATTATTTGAGTAAATTTGTAATAAGCTAAAAATCAATAAAAATGAGCATAGAAAAAGCAATTGAAATTTTGAAATATCATAATACATGGAGACGTGGGGACGTTGACGAAATGAAATACACAGCTATGCAATTAGGAATAGCAATTGATACTATTATAGATTATTTAGAAAAATTATGAGCGACATTACTGTCAAAATACCGGACTACTCAGAGATATTTATTGACGCTCATAAGGATCTGCCAAAATGGAAAGAAGATATAATTTTGTTATGGGGTGGCAGGTTTGGAGCAAAAAGTCATAGTGTAGCAACACATTTACCATTGAAATGTCTATCTACTGAAAAATTTAAGTGTGTACTTGCTCGAAAAGTTAAAGCAACTGTAAAAGATAGCACATACGCTAAAATAAAAAGTTTTATACAAAATCAGGAGCTTGCACCACTTTTTAAATTTAGAAAATCACCTTTAGAGATCGATTGCGTAAATGGAGGTACATTCATAACGCGTGGTTTTGACGATGCAGAAAAAATAAAAGGATTAGAAGATGTAACAGACGTATGGGGTGAAGAGTTGGCAGAATGGGAAAATATAGACTTTGAGACTATAATTACAACAATGAGAGAGAAGGGGTGCCAGTTTATAGGCACATTTAACCCTCAAATTAAAGATGAATTAAGTGAAAATTGGTTATATAATCGGTTTTTTAAAGGCAAGGATAACTTTAACTTTGTAGAGACAATTATTATAAAAGTAGCTAAAAAAACATATACATATAGTGTAAGAAGTGTACATACTACCTATATTGACAATCCTTTCGTACAACACAATCAAATAGCATTAGTAGAAGAATATAAAATACTATTTGAAAAAACTCAGAGTCAAACAGCCGAATACTTTTATAAAGTCTGGACGATGGGGGTCTGGGGTAATAAATTAGCTGAAAACCCTTATTTAAGTAGTTTTAGCGAGATTAGACATGTCTCACATTTACGATTAGACGTTACAAAACAGGTACATGTGTCGTTCGACATGAATGTCAATCCTTATCTGCCTTGCGGGATCTACCAAGGCACTAAACAGATACACGAAATAACATTATTGCATCCAGATAACAGGACTCATAAGATAGCTCTAGAAGTCGTTAAATATCTAAAGTCAAATAATTATACTGGACATGTAAGCATTTATGGAGACGCTACAGCTCGAAAAGACGATACGAACCAAGAGGTCGGGACGAATTTCTTTACAATTTTACAAAAAGAAATGAGCAAGTATTTTAGAATTTATATGTGTGTTCCGGGTATGAGATCCAATAAACGACAGGACTTTAAACGCCCTTTCAAAAACCCGAATAGCATGCTGGCAGGAGACTTTTTAAATGAGCTGTTTGATTTAGATAAGATAAAGATAAACAATACATGCAAAAAATCTATAAACGACTTTATAAACGCTCCGCGGGGAAATGATGGAGGTATTGATAAGAAACAAAAAGACAGCAAGACAGGAGGCCAGAAATGGGGTCACTTAACAGACTGTTTAAAGTATTATATTTGCGAAGCTTACTATGATGACTTTATGAATTATTGCAATAAGATGACTAAGAGAGGTATTTAAAAGAAGTAATTAATCAGGCTGCATAAGGTATATAAAAAGAAAAAGCTCCTAAAGATTGGCGTCTCGAAGGAGCTTTAATTTCTTTTCTCTTTATCTAAAAGTCAGCCACAAATTTAGTGGTTTTTTATGAAAAAAGCAAATAAAAAAAGCCATCTCGAATCTACTAACCGCTAACGTGGTACGAAAGACTTCAACTCAAGAGGGCTTTAATTTAAACAAAGATAAAAACACGATATTAAAGTGCCGGGACAGGATTCAAACCTGTACTGCCTTACTGGTTATGTAAGGCGTTCTATCAGTTAAACTACCCGGCAATCACAAAGATATGAAAACTATGCTTTTTTACTAAATTTATCTAGATCCTTGCTAATGTTTCTAACCTTCTCGCGATCCTTAACACATGTTTCAATAAATACCACCTGATCTAAATTTGTTACACCTCCATTTATCACAACTAACTCATATAGACTGACAAGCAAATCTAATTGTGTAACTGTAAAAGAATAGCCAGCTATGCCAGCAGCTATTCGCAAATAATTAATTTTGTCTTCGTGTTTCATAATTCATATTTTTTATTAAAAAACAACTTTATATGTATAAATTCTAATATGTCATCACGAACCCATTTTTGTAATTTTAACCAAGAATAATATTCATTTGGTATTTCATTGAATTTCATGCCTTTATATTTACCAAATAACATTATTCCCTCTCCAAATCTATCATATATTTCTTTCATCTCTCGTTCGGTTTTTTGTCTTTTAGGCACAAAATCTTTGTAATAATAATATTCACAATGTTCACAAAAGATTGTTTTTTCTTTATTTCCAAAGAAATTATAAACTTCAATTAAATTTTCTTCTTCTTCTGTTCTATTACATTGACTGCATTTTTTCATAATTCATATTTTTTAGTGTAATACAGATCTAAACAATATTTAGCCGTGACATTATATCGACTTGCGATAACTCTTAAGCCTGATATTATAAAGCCTTTTTCTACCTCATGCCCTTCTACTCCTTTTTTAAATATAGAAATATCATTTTTAAGCATCGCACAAGAGCTTGAATGGTCTCCAAAAACCTCTTTTAATATAGCTTCAGATACATCCTTGCACCTGTCATAATCTAAGCAGGTACTTAATTGTAAAATCGCTGTTATACGCTCTAAAATGGGATTAATCATGTAATTATATGCTTAATTTATAAGTATAATTAAATAACAAATATAAGCAAAAATTACGTAATATTTGTAGGTAAAGCTATAATCTATGAAACTGTCTCCTTTAGAAATAAAAAAATACATTGAATGTCCGCGCAATAAAACGCTTTTGGACGTGGCAGCAAAACAGCAATATATAGCTGAAACTCACATTATAGGCAAGCATTTAAATGAGTTTTTTGAAAGGGTCGATGGTGTAGAAAATGAGGCTTATATTTCACTAAAGAAAAAGCTTGCATCGGCGATTACAAAAGTCGTTTATGAAAAAACAACAAAGCCTGTTAGCCGAATTTTTAGCGGTCAGGGTGGTTCCACTACAGTAAGCATAAAAAGTAATAGTGATAACGAGAAGGAAGAACTACAGAAAGCAATAAAACTGGCATCAAAGAATAAATTTGCGATTGGCCAAGACCTCAACAGTTTCATTGAAAAAATCTGGGCTAATGTAAATATTTGGATCAATCCTTATGGCATTTTATTGCTTAATACCTCTACAAATGCAGATGAAACAACCTCCTTTGAATTGCATTCAATACCTGTTTATGATAGTGATACTAACCACTTTAATATACATGATGTAGCTTATACATCTTTTGATAAGTTAGAGTACTTGATCTTGAATAAGGGAGAAATAACTATACAGGATCAGAAGTATGATTTATATAAGGTAATTGATGATGAAAAAATAGTTTACATATTATACAAGCAAGAAACCAGAGAAGATGAAAATCCTTATTATGTTATTACAGATACTATTCTAACCGTTATAGAGCCGTTTACAGACAACTTTATATTTGACGATAGATATATCAATAGGTTCGGACAAGTACCCGCATTATTTAACTCTAATCGCATACATAAGGAATATAACAGGCTGTTTATATCTTATTGTTTCGAGACACTAGAAATAGCAAGAAACTATCTAGATGATTTCGCAGATTACAGGATATTAAAGAAAAAAGTTGTTATACCTCGCACTTGGGAGTATCAAAGCAGTTGTGAACACTGTAACGGCAATGGTTATGTTGATTACAGTTATTCAGGTCAAAACGAACCCGTTAGACAATATTGTGATCAGTGTAACGGTAACGGCACAACTATAGAGCGTACATTATCAGATATAATGCGTTTAGATCCTGTAAGTAAGGAACATCACCCAGTAACGCCGCCATTCGGGACAGAAATTGTCCCTTCTGAGATACTCACAAAAGCAACTGAGGAGCTGAATGGAATGGAGGTGCAAATCTATGAAACAATATGGGGACAAGGTTCATATGTTGAAAGATCGGCAAAAGAAACAACCGCGTTTGAGGTAGCTACAAGAAATGAAGAAAAAGTTACTAAACTACTAGAAATTGAACGTAACAGAGCAAAGGTAAAGGAAAGGATATTAAACTTAATGGGTATCGTTATAGCCGGCGAAAGGTTTGAGGGTGTGATTATACGACCTGCGACACAATTTGTTTTAACATCTTCTAATGAAGCGTATCAGATTTATTTAAACTCAAAACAGGATAATTCGCCAGAATACCAGCTCGACAATCTTTATAAAAACTACTTACTGGCAGAATACGAAAACGACATAGCAGAATTTGAAAAACAAGTTAAATTATTACTCGTTAATCCTGCACCACATCAAACGATTATAGAAGCTCAAAACGCGGCAATTTTAACTGATGTAGAGCTAACTTTAAAAAAGAACTTTGAACGCTACATAGCAAGATTTGAAAGTGAATTTGAATCTGTTGTAACGGTAGATGTAAGCGAATTATATAACACATTATTAAACTACGCTAAAGATGATACTAGCAAAGAACAAGAAGACGGGAGTACAACAGACGTTTGACAACAATACATTATTCAAATTCGCTAATAGCAAAAATGAGTATGAGATTGTAAAAGGTGGGTACCTCCCTGAGAAGAAAAAAAAGATTGAAGACATTCAATTTGAAATAATTGAACCAGATGTCCAAGAATTTATTTTTGATACCTCAAAGATAAGCACTAAAGACTTTAATGAAATGCTCGAATTGTACACAAAAGAAGAACTTGAAGCATTCGCGCAAGACAACAGAAAAGGAATTTCAAACAAAGCCAGTAAACGCTTAAAGAATTTATAAATTATGAGTGAAGAAACAAAAGAAACTACAGAAACGAAAGAAGAAATGGTTGAATTAACTCAATCTGAGTTTGACCAGCTTACCGCTAATAGCCAAAAAAATGGGTATGAGGACGGTAAAAAAGCAGGTGTGGAAATGCAACTAAAAGAGCTAAAACGTGCATTTTCTGAAAAAGGAATTGAAACGGATGGAATAAAAGATTTTGCAACTCTTTATGCGAAGGTCTTAGACCATGATACGACTCAATATCGTAGTCAGCTTGACGGCACTACACAGGAGATTGAAACAAAGTATCAGACTCTTATTGAACAAGAAAAGGCCGATAAATTAAAGCTTCAAAAACTTTTAGAAGAAACTGAACTATCTTATAAAGAAAAGCTCGAAAACAAAGCAAGTGAAATAACGAAATATAGAGCTGAACAAGACGTAACACGCACTATAGATGCGTGGCAAAGAAATATACCTGAGCACATAAAGAGTCAGGGAGAAGACGCGATAACAAACTTTATCAAGGTAGAAAACGATAAAGACAGGATACTATTTAATAGTTTATATAGCGTAAATTACACTGATGAAAACATTCAGGTAGTAACCGACAAGCGAACAAACGAAATAATAAAAGATAAACTCCAAAGGCCGGAAAGCCTTGACAATATATTAAATAGCTTTGCCAAGAGCTACAACCTGAATTTCAGGGAAGTAAAACCCGGACAAAGAGAAGTGAACGGGGATGTACAGACAAAAAATTATACATCACTAAGCATTGATAAATTTAACGAGCTAATGACTCAGAAAGGTATAAAGAGGAGTGATTTAGCGTATGTTACAGAGTATAATGCGTGGAAGGATGCAAACAAATAAAATTTAAACACAATGGCAAATACATATGCAGAAACTATTCTTTTAGAAGCACGTGCAAAATTAGCACAACGATCTGAAAGAAAATTCGAACAAAGACGCGATTTATCTAACATTTATAATGTTTTTAAGAGCGGCCAAAATTGGATTCCAAATCTGGAAGCAATAAAGGAAGCCACGACTCAAGCTACCAAAATTGAGTATCTTGATAAAATAACATTTACAGATGGTACGTCAAAAACTTGTAGCCCTTCCGGCGATGTTGGGGGTTCTCAAATAGTAGATGTGAGCTGGGCTCAGAAAGTTCGTACAATAAAGGTAAACGAAAAGCAGCATGACGGCAACGATTATAAAATGGCTGAGGCATTAGCTAATTTGATCGAACAAATGGAGATGGACATTTGGAACGGTGCTGCAGGTATGGAAGTTCTTATGTTAGCTTTTTTGGAGGCAAACAGAACACAGGTAAATGCAATAGACGGTTCAAACTCTGAAAACACTTGGTTTGGTACTCCAAATTTTTACGCTCAAACAGCTAACGCTAACTTAGATCGTTTTTACAACTATCTATTGAGCGACATGCAGTTAAATAACTACAATGCTCCGATCTGGGATGTCCATGACACGCTATGGAATGCAGAAGTTGCTAATTATGCAAGTCAAGGAACTGCAAACAGTGTAAACACAGCCTTCCAATTTGACGGTTTTGATCGTGTTATGTCTAATTTCGTTTCACCTGCTGGTTACTTTAAATCAACACATTACGTTATACCCGATGGTGGTGTAGCTGGGTTGTATTGGAATGAGCCGATCAACAGACGTGGAGCAACCGGAGCAGACGGTAAAATCTGGACAGTACAACAATCAATGATGAGGCCTGAAGTGACTTATGATTTATTTATTGATACTGCATGTGCTGACACTACAGCAGATGGAGGTAGTAAGCAGGACTTAGTACACACGTATGAATTTACGATTAACTACGCTCATGTTGCACAACCTATTACGAATGCAGGAGAAACCGCTATCTTTAAATACAACGTAGCAAACGCTTAATACTCTTTTTTTCTTAGTTAATAATGTGGATTATTTCAGCCCTCGGCAATTGCGCCGAGGGTATTTAAAGACAATGAAAGTAGCAGTTTTTTCAATTACATGCAATCGCTTAGACGTCACAAAAAAGTGGCTTAACCAGCTTAGAAGTAAAGCAGGTATGGACTATGTACATATAGTTATAGACAACGGTAGTACAGACGGTACGCTTGAATGGTTAAAAGCAAATAATTATTTGACACTTAGTCTAGTTATGAATTATGGTATACTTACAGCGATGAAAATTGCAATAAAGTATATACTTGACAAATACCCCGATGTAGATTACATTGTAAAATTTGATGATGATTGTGAAATACATACTCCTGAAATATTAAAAAAAGCTATAGATTGGTTTGAAGATGGTTGTCAAAGTCATGTTTTAGCACCATTGGACACTGAGATATTAGAACAGCAAATGCCTTTTAAATATTCAGAAACAAATGTAAGAGGTCAAAATTTAAGATACACAAGGCATGTAGGGGGTATATTTAAGATAATGAGCAAACACGCTGCAATGGTATTACTTAAAGCTGATGAAAATGATGTAAACGGTGATTTGAAACGCGGTATCTACTGGAAGAAAAAAGGAATTGATACAGCTTATTTGACTGATTTAAAAATTAGTCATAGGGGTATAGGTAAGCAAACAAAAAAATATAATCTAGGATAATATGCCATTCAGCGGAAACGATTTTGTACATGAATCAGTAAAGTATGTAAAAAGCAATTACAAGAAAGGTTGTAAGATACTTGATATAGGGGCAGGTGCAGGGAAATTTGGTGAACATTTTTCTAAAGACTATAAGATTGACGGTGTAGAAATATATGAGCCTTATATTTCAGAATTTAATCTTGAGGCAAAGTACAACAAGTTATTTAATTGTAATTGCTTAGATTTGAGTTTAAGTACTATATCTGATTATGATTTAATTTTCATGTGGAAAACATTAGAGCATTTGAGTTATGTAGAAAGCAGAGAGTTAATAAGTAACGTCAAAAAAGCAAATGTGGATTTTATATTTTCAGTACCATATATGACCCCTCAGGGCGTTTGTCATAACAATGAATTTGAGATACATAAACAGGACGATCTTACTTTAAAGATAGTTAAACAGCGTTATCCTGAATTTAAAACATTATTTACGAGTGACCACCACGGCGTATTTTTCTGGGAATCATAATGATAGTTGATATAATTATAATAGCATGCAGTAAAGATGAATCATTTATTAAAATGACTCAAAATTGTATAGATAGCTTACATAAAAGTGAGTCTAATTATACATTTAATGCTATTGTAGTTGAAACGCATGATAAAACTCATAATTACACAGGAGCAAACAGGACTCTACACTTTAACCGTCCAAAATTCAGCTACCACAAAAGCATAAACTTTGCACTCCAATTTTGCAAAAATGACTACATAGGATTTTTCAATAACGACTTAATTTTTCATGATGGCTGGTTTACTAATTTATTGGCAGTACTTGAAAAATTTGACAGTGTGAGCCCTAATTGCCCAAGAATGCCTGAACAAGATCAAAGATTTGACTCTATTTCGGGTTATGGAGTAAGAGAGCAAATGTACGGTTGGGCAATCGTGACTAAAAAAGAAACATTAAAGGCAATCGGACAATTAAGCGAAGATGTACGATTTTGGGTATCAGAGACGGCATACGCACAACAATTAAAAGATAAAGGACTAACACACGCACTAGCAACAAAAAGCTTTGTAGAACATTTAGTATCTAAAACACTAGCCACAAAAGACAAGCAAGAGTACAGAGAGTTAACTCAAAAACAACAATTAAACTACAAAGGCATAAGTAAAACAACTCCTTTCTTTTCTGTTATCATGGCTAGCTTTTTAGGCAAATATAAAGGAGCAGCAACGAACCGGGAACAAAAATTTTTACGCGCGGTTAAATCTGTAATAGATCAAGACTATAAGAATTGCGAGCTTATAATTGTATCTGATGGATGCGATAAGACAATTGAGCTATATAATAAGCATTTCAAAGGCATATCTAATATAAAATGTATCAGCATACCAAAACAGACTTACTTGTCAGGGATCGTCAGGCAAATAGGAATAGAGGTTGCAAGAGGTGAGTTTGTTATTTATTTAGATAGTGACGATTTTTATAGTAAAGATCACTTAAAGAAAGTTAAAAAAGGGCTCAACGGCTCGACATGGGTTTACTTTGACGATTGGTTTTATAAAGACAATAAAGCATATCATAAGCCCGTGAAACTGGAATATGGCAGCTCTGGTACGTCTTCAATTTGCCACAAAAGACTCTTAAATGTAAGCTGGCAAGGATTAGACGGATACGGACATGATTATAGATTTATAGAGCAACTAATAAAAGAGACAGATAATTATAAAAAAATTGGTAGTGGTGGGTATATGATTTGTCATACACCTACGAGCGGCCTAGACAGTTAATATTATGGCAGTTACATTGATACCAAACTTCGTAGAAGATACCGACATGATAGGCCGTTACAGGATCTATTTTCAGAATAACGAAATAACTGTATTTAATAATTCGGTTACAGACTGGGAGTATGAGGCACTAACAGATTTATTCGGTGATGAGTTTTATAATGCTTTTAGAGTCGGTTTACTTGAGCCTGTAATTGAGCAAAAATGGTTAGACTTAAGAGACGGCAAAACATATAACTCATGTACATGCTTTGAAGATAGAAATTACAGAGGTATGGTAAATTTATTAGTACCTTATATCTTTAGTAAATGGGTACTAAGGAACCAAAATTTTGTAACTATAACAGGATCAAAGTCGTTTGAAAATGAGAACGCAAGGGACTTAAATGAAAAAGAACTTAAGCAGCTATCATGGTCGGCATGGAATGAATTTATAGAGCGTTACAGACTGGCATACGACTTTTTAATATCTGAAGATTATGAAACAGACGGTATATGTATAATTAACAAGAAATTACCCAAGAAGGGCTTAGTAACTAAAACAAACATTAGTTAAATGTCAAGGACAATAAAAATAACTGTAGAAAATTTAGGTTTTAAGTTTGTTAGTCCTGAGGAGGGTTTTGATTTTACATTTCCTTTTAATATAGCGATTTGGAGACATAAAAATGCAAATAAGTTAGATATATCTTCAAACGCAGAAAGAGCACAAAGTAAAATAGTAATAGACTTCAATAAGTTTACGAGTGTAACTTTTGCTGGTGTATCTGTATTGAATGCAGAAAATTTACAATTATTATTAGAATCTGTAATAATTGCTATTAATGCAGAAATAATAACAGGTAGTGGGGCAATAAGTGCTAGGAATCCTTTATCTACATATCAAACAAATATAGTAACACAAGAGGAGATAGATTATGATACTTCTGATTCTACAGGCTGGGTAGGTGATATAAGAAGTTTATTTGATGGTTCAGGTGTAATGTATAATGATTCAATATCTAATCCTAAACAGCTTAAAATTGACTTTCTGGTTGCAATACAAAGTTTTCAGTTAGCACTTAGTACAAATTCTGGGAGCTTCTCAAATTTAAAAATAAGTGCTACTTATGGGACACAGGCAGGTGAAGTAATATATGATAAATCTACTGACAATACAGATTTACCATTTTCTTTAATCGAGATAGACGATTTAGTAGGTTTTGGGGGGTTGTTATTCGAGTTTTACACTACAGATAGAATAGATTTAACAGCTATATCAATTGCAAAATATACCTCTACAATTTCTGTAATAAGAGGTGAGGGAGCTCCTGGCACTTATAAAAATGTATTCGTAAACGGATTTGGAAGATTGGGTATTGATTTAGCAAAAGATATATTTTCAAGATTACAAACTGCAAACCCTGAGACTGTAAGTGACAATAGCCTAGTTTCAGAACATTCAAATACGATATTCTGGTCAGAAAAATTAATAGGGACAGCTACAGTTGTTTATAATAAAGCAACTAGTTCAAATACGCTTTCAGTTACAAATAATGGTGATATTGCTATAAAACAACTCAAATTAAGAGGGCATTACCAGCCTGCGAAGGCGCAAGAGTATCTAACAACAGGACTTTTCACACAAGAGACTGGTGTGATAAAAAGAGTTGGATATTTCGATGTCGACAATTACGACTCACCAACTATTGACGGTACAATTTATAATGGAGTGCTTTTAAAAGTAACTGAAACAGATATAAGTTTCGAAGTCTGGAATAATGGTGTTTTAGACGATGCAGCGAGCATGAATGGAGTTGATTATGTAGAAACTTGGAATATCGATCTAATGGATGGAGAAGGCGGGAGTGGCATAACTTTAGATATGAATTTTCCGCAAATCGGTATTGGTGAAATTGAATGGTTAGGCGTAGGAGCTAAGAGAGTAGGTTTTAATATTGGCGGTATAAATATCCCAGTACATTTGTTTGAGCATGCGAATATTAAAGGAGATGGAGTTTATATGCGTACTGCAAAACTGCCAATTTGTTACATGATTGAAAGCGTTAGTGGAGCAGGCTCAATGAGACAAATATGTAATAGTATCATTTCAGGAGGTGGGCAAAATGCAAAAGGAGTACAAAGGGGCGTTGAAGTGACTTCAGATATAGCTATAACGAATGGACAAATAGAGCTAGGTGTAGGTATTAGGTTAAAAGCAGAGGATTTTGATACTACAGTAATACAGGAGAGCTTGTCTATTGTTTCCCGTGCAAGAAATGACTTTACAGCTTACTTATGTATTAATCCAATATACACAGGTACAGTGACATGGAACGATTTGTCAGATTCAAGTGTACAGTGGGCTGAAAATAATAATAATACAGTCACAAACTTAGGTATTAATACACTAATACAAAAGGTTTCTGGAAATATAAATTCTGTTGCACCTGAACTTAATCCCGCACTAAGAATAGGCAAAGGTATAAATGTAGCAAATGAATTTGATGAATTATGGATTGTTATTTATGCTGATGACGGAAATGATGACTTTTCACCTGCACTTAATTTTAGAGAATTACTGTAATGAATAAATATAAACATTATAAAAATATAGTTATAAAGTGGTTTTCAACAAAGCCAATTCTAAAAATAGATAGATACTTAAAAAGATTTAAGAAATTCAATTTCTTAGTATTATTAGTATTCTATTATTTTATAAACGATCAATACTGCAATGATTATTATGATTTTGCTTTTATAGCACTAGTGATTTTTGTATTGTCAAGGAATAAACGTTACTAAACTAAATTAAATGAGTCTATTACAAGAAGCAACACAAATAATATCAGCACAACCAATGATTGACAATTTGCTAAATTATGGGGTGTTAGGTATTGCAGTCATAGCAGGAGGTTTGTTTTTTAAAAAATACATTGAAAAACAAGAGATTAGGGATCAAAAAAACTATGATATAATGTTGCAGATAATGGAGGAAAACAGATCAGAGAGTGAAAAAAGCAATACAAATTTTACTGAGTATCTGAGAAATGAAAATAAAGAACTTAGAGAAATAGTAAGTGAATTCACAGAGGCTTTAAACGATGTTAAAGAGCTTATAAAACAACAAAATAAATAATATGAAAGCAATCGCATTAAAAAACGCAATGGGTAGAATTAAAGGGCAAGTGTATGAGCTTACACAGGCTGAATTTGACTTTCAAAGTCAGGGTGGCGCATTAGCTTTATACGTAGAGCCTGATGAGCAACCAAAAACAATTGAGCAAATTGAAAGCGAAATAAAAGAGACTGATAACGGATTGCCTAAAACGCCACCTTGCAAGAAGAAGACGACAACCCGAAAAAGGAAAACAACTAAAAAAGCGGAATAGTGAATATTTACGATTTTATAGGCACAATAGTAGCACAATTAAGACTATCGGGTAGTATTACAGCCGCTTCTGTGGGTGGTGATCCTTCTTTATTAGTGGTAAGTACTAATTATGTTGAAAGTACAATTTGTAGCGTGTTTGATCTGGCAGTTGGTGATTATATTGATATTGATAATAACTCTAATTTTTCAGGAGAACACAAGATAATAGCAATTGATCCGGTAGCAAAAACTTTCACTATAAAGATAACTGAAGCTCCTATAGCTACCGACCTAGGCACATACACAAAACAAGCACCTTATTACAGTTATGAGAAGTGGCTACCAGAAGCGAATAGAATTAACTATCAGCAAGTTGGACAACGTTTCCCACACATATTTTTTAGGCTAAATGTGCAGCATAGTAGTAAACAATCCTTGTATGAAAATTACGATTCAGTATCATTGTTTTTCTTGTATGGTACTGATGTAGCTCAACTAGCAGAATGGAGGGTAGATAATGTTTTTGAGCCTGTTTTGTATCCAATTTCAAATGCTTTTTTAAATAAGTTTGAAAAAAGTAGCTCAATCACACAACCAGATAATTTTGAATACAATTTTAGTGATCTCTTTTTTCTTGGCAGTGAGGACGCTAATCAGAATAAATTGCATCAGATAGTTGATGCGCGTGAATTACAAATAAATAATTTTACTCTAAGAAACAGGGGTAACACATGTGATTGTAATGTAAAAATTTACAAAAATTCTTAAACGTTTAAAAATTTAATAAAATGGCATATAAGAAATTAATTTGCGTTACGGTAGACGCAAACACAGGACAAACAGACTGTTCAGAAGATTTAGGATACGTAAAGCGGATAAATGTATCTAACTCATTAGCAGAATTTGCAACACAGGCAGCCGCCGAAACTTACACAAACTGGATAAGTTTAATAACCGGAGCGACGTCTCCAAAAGTTTATCCTTTCCCGCTTGCTGTTAACTCAGAAGATGAAAGCGGAGATCCTGTAATCGAGGAAGTTAGCAGGGACGAAACCAATTTTATTGAGAATGGCGAAATTGGTTTGATGCTAAGACTAAATAGCGATGTATCATTAGGATTACATCAAGAACTTGACAAGTTTAACGGAAAAAAACCTTACATAACTCTATCAACTGATGGTGGTTACGTTCGAGGCACAAGTTCTGATGGCGTTAAATTTCAATCAATAAAAACCACTGGCTTTTATGTTGAGCGAAAAGAGGCTGGAATTGAAAATGTAGAACACACAATCTTACGTATTAAATTCAAAGCAGACGATTGGAGTGCAAAAGGTGTTTGGATAAAACCTACCGATTTGACGACTGATGACTGGGATCCTGTTGACGATCTTAACGGCGTTAAAGAAGTTGATTTGGAGGCTACAGTTGCAAGCACGGCCAGCATAGTTTATAGTGTATCAGGAACTTATGATAGCTCTCCGATTGTTGGAGACCCGGCTGATACGGCTGCCAATGGACAGTTAGAGCAAACTGATTTTACTTTCAGTAGTACACTAGATGGTGAAATTGCAGTGTCTGGAGGGTTTGTAAATAATTTAGATGGTACTTACACGCTAACGCCTACCACTACTTTTACCGTAACAGGTGATACGATTGACTTAAATGCACCTTCCGTGACAGGACAAAGATTTGTTGAATCTGCTCAATTAGCACTCGCAATTATACCTTAAACTCTATTAAAAAAAGGGGCGTAAAAACCCCTTTTACTTTAATCTTATGGCAACTTTCAAAGACTTATCAGATAGATTTAAAGCACTCAATTTTAATGCAATGAGTGAGCAGGTGATTAGTCAGCAAGTTGTAAAAGAATGGATTATTGAAACTGCTCAAAATAGAATTATAGATACTGGGATTGACGCTTTTAATGAGCCACTTTTCACAAATAATGCAGCAAGAGGAGAGGTTTATTCTTTCCAGACAATTCAGATAAAAGCAGAAAAAGGGCAAAAATTTAGGAATGTTACTTTAGAGGATACAGGCAGTTTTTATGACAGTTGGGTGCTAACGGCAAATAAAACATTCTACAGTATAAAGGCTAAATTCAAAAAAGGAAATGAGAACATATTTGATAATTTTGATGATAGCTTTTCAAATTTCAAACATTTTGAAGATGCGGTTTTGAGTCTTACAGATAGCGAAATGAGCATATTTATACAAAAGATCTTTTTACCTAGATTTTTACAAGTTTTGAAAAATGAAATATTTTGAGTCTATATTCGAGTTACCTGTTTTCAATTGGCATAAATTAAGCACTGATAACGACTTAAATTATTTACTTAAGCTTGATTCGTATACTGACATACCTACTCACAATATTGATTTAAATAAGGTGTATGAGGGTATAATAAGAGAGCTACCACACGCTGATACTATTTTACAAAAACAATGGATCGAAGCAAAGAAACTATACATATTGTTTTTATCTGGAAGCAATAAAATTAGTCAAATACATAGTAAATTTACAGCATATCGCAATCATTTAGATACTATTTATCATAAATTTGTGTTTGATGACAAGGTTTATAAAACTTCAAGAGAGTTATTCAGCTACATTAGAGAGCTGGCAAATGATAAAAACGAACTAATACATTTAATGTATACTGTGTTTGACATGCAACATATAAATGCAGAGATCAAAAGTAAAGGTGATATTATGCGTGAAATGGCTGTATTAAGTTCTATTTATCGCACTTATTTAGATCCAAAAACAGTGAGTTTAGGCATGTATTATAGTTTAAGAAGTGAAGCAACAAAACTAGGCAGAAACAAAAAGTAAATGGCTGAAAAAGTAGAATATAAAGATTTATTTGATCCGAAATTAACAGGACAAATCAACGATCTGCAAAAACAGATTGATGGGCTTACTAAATCTATAGATAATCTAGCAAAAGAAACTAAAGAGGTAAAAGCAAACAATAAGCAAACAGGGAAAAGCTATTCTGATAATGCCGATAAGATTGAAAAATTAAACTTAGTACAAAAAACATTAATTGAGAAACAAAAAGAGCAACAACGAATCGAAAAACAGTTAGTTGGAGTTTACGCAAAAAGGATAACTCAAGACTCAAAAAGAGTTAAGCAACTCGAAAAATCAAGGCAAGAACTAGCAAAGAATAAGAACGAATTAAAGCAAATAGTAAGAGCAGAAAGAGCGCAAAAAGGATCTATAGAATCATTACAGGCCGCAACGGCAAAGCTTATTACGAAAAGGCGGATGCTGGGAGATATAGAGGGTAAAAACAAAGCAGAATACGACAAACTAACTAGATCAATTGCGCAAAACACTGTAAAACTTAAGGCTTATGATAAGCAAATAGGCAGCTCACAACGCGATGTTGGTAATTACGGTATAGCGATACAAAAATTAAGGGCTGGCTTTTCTAAAATAATTGGAGTAGCAGGAGTACTTACAGGGGTAATTGCTGGATTTGCTTCATTTAATAGGCTTATATCAGAGACTACAAAGATACAAAACAAATTAAGATTTGCTTTTGGAACAACAGGTCAAGAACTTGATAAGCAAGCGGCATTAGTTCAAACACTAGCAAAATTCTACGATGAAGACTACAATAATGTATTGCAATCAGCAAATGCATTTTCTAAAGAATTTGGCATAAATGGTACTGAAGCATTATTATTAATAGAAGATGGTTTTTCGAAAGGTGCTAATAACTCAGGAGAGTTTTTAGATATACTAAAGGAATATCCTGCTCAATTAAAAAGTGTTGGGTTAAGTGCTGAAGAAAGCATAGCTATCATAACACAACAAGTACAAGAGGGTATTTACTCGGACAAAGGCATTGACGCTATTAAAGAGGGTGGTATAAGACTTAGAGAAAATACTAAGGCGGTTCAAGAAGCATTACGACCTTTAGACGATTCGGTTAAATTACAGATAGCACAAAAAGTTGAGGCTGGCAAAACATTTGAAGCAATACAATTAATAAGTAAAGAACTTGGTAATAGTGCTTTAAATGCAAGTGAGGTGCAAACAATTATAGCGGATGTATTTGGAGGGGCGGGCGAAGATGCTGGCTTAAGGTACTTACAAACACTTAAAGATATAAATTTAGAACTTTCTGATATACCTGAAAATCTAAATGAATTTGAGCAAGCTTCTTTAAGATTGACAAACCAGTTTCAACAATTTATTACAACAGTTGGTAGTGGAGAAGGTGTTTTTGGTCGTGTATTTGGTGATTTAAAGAACTTTTTAGGTGATCTTATAAATAGATTTAATATACTAAATAGACTTGGTAGTTCAGGAGAGGGACAATTTATAGAAGTATTGAATGAGTCTGGTAGGAATGCAAGTGAAGGCATAAAGTTACTAAATGAAGATTTAAATCAGCTAGCCATACAACTTACGAGACAAATAAGGCTAACAGGACAAGAAAGCGATGAAGCTAAAGAACTGAGAGAACAATACGATCAAACAGTAAATGTATTAAGAGAGTTTTATAATCAGTATTTTGAAGGTCAAGAACTCACAGAACAGCAACTCGAAATATTTACACGTTATAATATTATTTTACCTCAAGTAACACAAGATACTGAAGATTTAACAGAAGCAAATGAAGATCTAACTACACAAACACAAACTTTAACAGCAGCACAAAAAAGACAGTTAGACATTGTAAGGGCGTTAAAAATAGAAACACAGTTTGTTAATGCAGAGTTAGTTAAATTATCAGCAGCTTTATCAAAAATAGCAAAAGCTGAATTACAAGCTACGAGTGACGAGTTTGATAAATTAAGACAATCACAAGATGATGCAGGTATAGCAGCATTACACTCAGTTACAAACTATAAAGAAGCCGCTGAAACAATTCAACTGGTAAATGATAAGATACAAGCGCAACAATCAGCACTACGATTGCTTGACGATGTACAAGCAGGATTAAACATTGCAAATACATTAGTACCTGCGATGAATGACTATGTAGGCTTATTAGATAAAAGAGCAGAGGCAGAACTAAACGCTACTAACGAGGCTTTAAACGGCTCGGAAACTAGAATATCATCCATCCAATCAGAAATAGAAAAAGAACGTGAAAAGAATGAACTAGGTAGCGCGGACAGGATAAAAAATCTACAAGGTGAAATAAAAGCAGAACAAGACAAGGCAAATGCCTTAACTGAAATACAAAAGCAACAATTTGAACGTTCTAAGCGAATACAAAAAGCGCAATTATCTATAAATTTAGCGGCTGAATTATCTCAGATAGCTTTAAATGCTGCTCAAAACCCGCTGAATGGTGTTACAGCCGGGGCGGTAGGAATCGCGCAATATATAGCACAGTCCGCTAGTGCAATTGCTAGATTTACAATAGGAGTCTCAGATATTAACAAACAAGCATTTGCCGAAGGTACAGAGTATGTAAACGGGGCAGGTACGGCAACAAGCGACTCTATTAGCGCAATGCTGAGTAAAGGAGAGCGAGTTGTTCCTACTCACGTTAATAACGCTTTAAACGGCATACCTAACGAGGTATTGCCCGGTTTGGTTGGTGCAGGTTTAGATTATATTAGTATGCAAGAATTGAATGGTAAAATGGACACGAATAACAGTTTACTAAGATCAATAAGCAGCAATACAGGAACCTTTCAAAGCAAAAACAAAACAGGTCAAACGATAACGAAAAGAGGCAATTCTAAAATAATAAGCTAATGAGTTTAACAAAATTAACAGCTAAGTATCTATATGCAGTTTTGCCGAATGAGGATTTTGAACTTATTGCAAACATAAACGAATATAGAGAAGTATCCGAGCCGCAAATTGAGGAGGTAAGTATACGTACTGAGCAGTTTAAACGTTCAATAGACTATCCTTTGCGCTCACAAAAGCATAGAGTACAAACACAGTTATATGAGCTTAGAAAGATTTTTATAGACATAAACGAAAATCAGAAAATTGATCTTTTTAAGCATGTTGATAGTTTAGTAGTTGAAAATGATGAAGGCGAAATTTATGACGCGAATGTCATTGATGCTGAATACAATAAGTTTGAAGGTATTTGGAAATGGGAAGGTGTTTTACAACTTAAAAAACTGGTAAATGATGAGCATGCAATATCTAACTATCTTATACAACAATACATTTTAGATAGTGAAAATGGCCAATTTCCCGCTACTGAGTTGAATCGTTTAATATTAACAGTTAACCCGGATTGGATTAACGCACGTGCAAAAGGAACTGTATATTTCCCAGTCGGAAAGGCTTTCTCCAGTGATCCAAAAGATTTTAAAATAGTAAACACGGCAGGAGGTATTTTTACGGTAACTATTAATACTGATGCCGCTACACATGCCGATATAGTTACATCTATAAACACAGCGTTTGCGGCTGCTAGTCCGGGTGCGGTAACTTTTGCAACTGCGTATGATGGTGGTAGCTTTATAGGCATAATTAGCACACAGGGCGTATCTACAGACGACTTTGAGCTACAGGCAGGCGTTACGGATGATGCACTTGCGTTTTTTGGTTGGACAGCCGCCACGTATCAAAACGTAGTGCCACTTGACGACACCTTCGATGACGAAAGCAACACAATGACTTTCTACACTAAGTTAATGCCTGAATTTAGGCAAGTACAAGAAGAAAATGAAACTGTATTAGTATACGGAATACAATTGCCTGTTTATAAAAATACTTTCTTAACTTTAGAATTGGATTTTTATTTAGACTCATATACAGCAAGATACGGTACATTAACAGAGGCACAAGCATTTGATTATTATGTTAC
>PJEL010000534.1_pt1 | contig 44755 bp, 32 predicted proteins | sample 1853271 | NCBI WGS metagenome assembly PJEL01 (sample SAMN08108733, study PRJNA415343) | Invertebrate metagenome, whole genome shotgun sequencing project. | host: Globobulimina | place: Sweden: Gullmar Fjord | collected 2015-08
AGAGGTACCTGTTCACGCCAGTGTCCTCAAATAGCAGGCAGATACAACGTCAGTAGTCGTTGCATGTTTCCTTTTTCTTGTTTTCATGAGGGATGCAGCGTCCTTGATTATACAACAAGTCTGACCAATCCCACACAGCATATCGCTCACCCACTGGTGGCTGGACGTATATGACAAAATTGCAATCATCCTGTAGCTCTCCGAATTGTTTGTAATCTGGAGCTAAAGAAGTTAGTTCCACACCCTTCTTGATGGAATCAACGATTCAATTCAACATCGCACGTTGTGATGTCGCATGAGCATGAGCATGCATGAATCTCTAGGAGCATCAAGGCTGCTCTTCAATATCAATTTGAAATGTAGAATGATCAATATGATGAGATTGAGCTATTGCTAGTGCCTCTTGAAGTACCCTAGGACCATCAGTATCGCTGCAAATATGCAAATGTGCTACCAGCAGAGGGACACGGGGTGTAAGGCTCCATACATGAAAGTCATGCAGGTAGTGCACGCCATCTATAGCCATAAGCTCTCGCTTGAGTGTTTCTATTTTGATTCTCCTTGGACTACGCTCCATGAGAATATCACTAATATCTCTGATCAATCCAGAAGTACTCCAAAGTACAAGGATTGCAAAAAGCATGGTACATAGTGGATCAACTATCAGCCACGCGGGGTTGTCCTGATGGTACCATACCAATGCACTCCCAATAGCTACACCTATTGACTGTATTAGATCTCCAATGACATGAATGGCTGCTCCTTTTAAATTAATATCGTGGTGTTCATGACTGTGTTCATCATGACTATGTTCATGACCGTGTTCACCGTGACTATGTTCATGCCCATGATGCCCATGGACTCCTAGGACCATCACGAGTACAATATTCACCAATATTCCAATCGAAGATAGAATAAACATGAGCTTACCGTCCACATGAGTTGGGTGTCGAATTCTATCCACCGCCTCAAACACAAGACCACCAGTCACCAACCACACAGTCAACACACTGGCTAATCCAGCTAATACCTCAACCCTTGAAAATCCATACGAGTATTCCCCAGAGGAACATTTTCTTGAGGAATAGTACAATGCTATGATACTCATAACAAATCCACTCGTATCAGCCAGCAAGTGAGCAGCATCAGTCATAACTGCGAGGGAATTAGCCACGATCCCTCCTACAATCTCCACGCACATGAATGCGGTGGCGAAAACGATACCCAGTGTAAGTTTACGTATCACAGGGTTCTTTCTAAAGGAAAACCCGCCATCGTCTCCCATAGCAAGTGTGCACGGGTACTGACGAGGTGAAGTGGTATGTTGACACCCAGAGCTGGTGAGCTGATTTCTTGTATCTTCCAAAAGTGGTTCAGTATGACTACCTTCCATGATTATATTTCAACGTGTACACGTGTATTAAAATGACCAGGACCTCTAGAGAAATCCCTAGCCTGTATATAGTTTGATTTGATTTAATCAAAAGCAAGATGAAATTTCTTCCTTGGCCTTGACTCGTGCCAGTATGCTTTCCCTATGCCCCCACGACCTTCTTGTATTGTTGTCTTAAAGTACATACGAATGAATAAATAAATGATTTGACGATGGAAAGGGGGACTCTAGGCTCGAGTCTAGAGCTAGAGCTCTAATTTGAAATATCAACGATACCATTTTTTCCTCAAGGGTCATGACGTCGATGAGGATATCCTCCCCAATAATACCGGATTGGTCAATGCAACCCATTAAATATCTTTAACTTTCAAGAAGAATACTAAACCAACCAGGAAACGAGGGACCTTTTGCCATAGAATTTCCACATGCGGCATGCTCGACTGGCTCTCAAGCACGTAGCATACTTTCGAGCCTCGTCCCTATCATGCATTCGTGGTGTCAATCTAGCTGTAAAATCCAAACCCAATTGGACGGCACCATGGATGAATCGACTTTCGTCGCACGTGCAGGGATGGGGTGGGGTGTCTGGACAAGGGACGTTTCATTCTTGTATGTGTCAGAAAGATGTTGCAAAGGCTGCCGCTGTCCCGTCTGGAGATACTGTTGAAGAGACCGACGTCTTTTATAGCAATTATAGGTTCAAGGATGTCGTTGAGGACCCCGAGGTATCTGGTCTTTTGGAGAAAGCTGGATTTTCTCAAATGTCATTGGCCCAACAGGCCTCGTATGAAGCCATCCGAAGGGGAGAGAGTGTTGTTCTTGCGGCTGAGACGGGAAGCGGAAAGACCCTGGCATATGTAATTCCTATGATTGATAATATGGTATCTGAAAGGGAAAAAGAGGGAGATTCTGGGTCAATGCTTGTATTGTGTCCAAATGCAGTCTTGTGTGAGCAAGTGGTACATGTTGTCCAAAGTGTCTATGGGAATGGTCCTGATACATACAGAAATATCAAGATATCCTATGTTTCTGCTCATCAAATGACATTCGAAGATGGACACGATGGCTTTCCTGATATTGTCGTGACAACACCTGGTGCCTTGCATAGTATCCTGACGGGCGTGGGGCCAGTGATTGGTCATCAATGGACATTTGAAGGGATGCGGAATTGGGCCCGATATGTGGTACTAGATGAAGCTGACATGCTCCTTGGTGGTGCCTATGGAAAGCAAATTCATCATTTGCTCGATGAGCTGAGGGGTGGAGACAGAGAAAGGGCTGCACTGAAAGCATGTGAGGAGTTAGGCATTCGACTCGATGAGTACTGGGGGCTGCCCCGGCATATTCGGAAAGCAGCACAGCTTCATGGTAGTCATGGAATGATTGATGCGGGGATGCGGGAGCATATAGATCACGACGGTGAGTTGATGGCATCCAAGGTGTGGCTGAGGCAATATGCGTTTGTAGGGGCAACCATGCCGACAAATGGCAGAGAGACTGTTGGGGCAAAAGTGGCTGCAGAATATCCCACTGCTACCTGGATAAGTGGTAGTCAACTACATAAGACAATGAAGCAGGTGGAGTTTCGGTGGGTGGAGGTGCAACAAAGTAAGCATGATAGTTTGATAGAGATCATCCAAGGTGATCATGCAATGTCTTCTGGAATTGGTCGGATGATTGTTTTCACAAAAGATTCAAACTCGTCGAGAATTTTGTCCATGCAATTGCATGATACACTTGAGGATGAAGGAGCAATGGTGCTTCCATATCATAAAAGTATGAGACAAGAGGAGAGACATCAGGCACTTGAATTATTAAGGTCAAAATCTAACCATGAAAATGACAACAGATCGCTTATTTTGGTCTGTACTGATGCCAATGGCCGTGGTCTTGATATTCCCGGGGTTTCTCATGTCGTCCATGCTGACTTTCCAGCATCTGCAGTGGACTTTTTGCATAGATCTGGGAGGACAGGGAGGGCAGGTCAAGGAGGTATTGTGACATCGTTGGTAGATGATGACAGTCGAGATTTGGCCGACGCTATTAAAGAGCTTATGGATGAAGATGGATGTATTGAAGGCGCTTTCAGTAGGAATAGATCCTTTAGGAAAAAATTCAAAAAGTACGGAAAGTTTGTGAAACGTGGTGACTTGCCAGATGAGGTATAGAATAATCTTGGAGCTCTTACATGTAGAGTTAAAAATATTATCATATATCATGAGATCCTAGATAAGTATGCAAGAGATAAACTAGAATCACATCAAGTAAATAATAATAATAATTGTGCGCTTTGCAGGGTATCATGATACAACAAAAAATGCACACATGGTGTAATTTTAATCATAGTCCCTTTTCATTCATTTGGAACACACTGTAATATATCAAGTTTTGCAAAAGAAACGATTTAAGTTTCATCCGTTCATTTACTGTTGTACATGGGGTCTTCATGTACAAAATGGCCCAGAAGCTGGCAAGGCGGATATTTCATCAACAGCTCGACTTAGTTCTGAGCCTTCACAGAATTTGTAGCCAGTCATTTGTTCCAGAGGCTGTGGCCAAAATGGCGAGATGCCAGCGCTCCTCCTTGCACATATGAGGACCGCAGCAGCATTTACCGAGGATGGGAACCGGCGTGTGCCCAAAGCACCCACTGACATGGGAAGCAGTGAGAATGATGCACCAGCAACTGAATGATTCGCGGGTGATCTACCCTCGAAACAGACTCCAAGTCTTTCCAAATATAATTTCAAGACTCTGTTCGATGATATCGAAGATGTTTTTCCATTGAACTTTGATCTGATACCATCACTGAGCTGCTTCACTGAGTCTTGCTGTAACAAATCGAGTCCATCTGTTCCCTGGATATCAAAAGATGACTGCTCAACTGCAAGCATGAAGCATGCTGCAACGAGATCACTTTCTTCAACATGCTCAATGTTTCTATCAGATTCAATGTACTTCATCAGGATATCAAAGCCATCATATAGAATGTCCTCTGGGTAGCCATACGATTTAGACAGCAAACCCATACGGACAAAGAGGCTGTTTGGATCATAGAATGGATTGATTCGCCGTTCTTCACCCACATAGTCAACATTGAGAGACTCAAACTGCCTCACAGCCATGAAAGCTTGGGCACATCGTGCTTCCGTAATGGCATCATTCTGGTACACTGTTTGTGCAGGTGGCATTTCTTGACTTGCACAGGAAATGAACTGGTCCAAAGTGCTTTTAGCAGTCCCTTTATCCAAAGCGCGTACCAAATCCGATGCTTTGCCACATATTTGGCACCCAATAGAGACATCAGTAAGCTCTAAAGGCAGCTCCCATGCTTTCATTTGTGCCAAAAGAGCATCCTTGATAACTGGGTATGTGTGCTCTCTTGAAGGTTTCCCCTTGTTTAAAGTAAGCACCACCCTGTCATCAACAATATCATTCGTTTCAGTAAAGTATCTCATCCGCATTTCATGCAACCATCGATAAAGACAGAGAATGGCACTTCCAATGGTGAATGCATGCATCCCAAATTCTGTACAAGAAGCAGAATCGTCATCATGTCCCTGGAGGCTTGCAAACGTTGGCAACCCTCTACTATGTGACGGCTGCAGAGAGTTTGCTGACATTTGACGCGCAGATGGACTATCTTTATCAGAATTGACAGTCATCCTGAAATGTCCTTGCTTGCAAGCATGGTGGAAAATTTTGATTGCACATTCGCGTGCCCTCAAAATGCCCGTTCGCCACATGCAACCAATGATTGTATTATATACAACTGTATCAGGCTTGCATCCTGAAGAGCAATTGATTTCAAATGATGCCAATGCATCCCTCCAGTTTCCTGACTTGTCATAGGCTCCAATCAATGCGCCAAATGTTACACTGTCTGGCCTGCATCCTCGCTTTCTCATCAGATCAAAAATCTGCTGAGCTTTTTCTGCCTGAGCTCCCTGGGCACATGCAGCAATGAGAGCATTGTATGTCACAACATTAGGCTGACAACCATCGTTGTGCATGTCATTGAACAACTTTAATGCAAGCTGCCATTCCCCTGCCTTCTCACATGCCGATATAAGACTGGAATATGTTATCACATTCTTCTCACATTTATGTTTCTCCATGCTTTCGAATATTTCAAGCGCTTGATCGAGCTGGCCAGCTTTTCCATATGCTGAGATGAGAGCAGTATATGTTGTTGCTGTTGGACGTGCTCGAGCCTTGAGCATCCTTTCATACACTTGCAACGCTTCTTTAGCTCTGGATGACTGATTGCATGCAATGATAGCAGTATTATACGTTCTAGCCTCTGGTTCAAGACCTTTTTCCTCTACCGCATCAAGGACAGCAATGGCCTCTTCCCATTGACCAGTTTTACCGTACACATCAATGAGTGTGTTGAATGTCACCAAGTTTGGAGTACACCCCTCATTCAGCATCTCTTTATACACGTCAAGAGCCAAATTAAGTTCTCCAGTTTTGATGCAGACATTCATCAGGGCAGAGTACGTATGCACATTGCATGAGATTCCACGGCTCTTCATCTCAGCCATGAGTTCCATAGCTCTGCGGAGAGCATGCTGTGCTCCACATTGAGAAATCATCGTTGTGTATGTCATGGTAGTACATAATTGGCGCAGGTTATTGCTGCTATCAAGCTGTCGAAGCCAATCAAAAATCTCCTGTGCCCTGTGAGCACATTTGTTTCTGTTCAGTTCTTTTAAGAGTGCAGCAAGCGCTCCAGCATCCAGCATCTGGAGGCCCTTGGCGACAGCAGGAATTGCCGGAGCATCGTTTGGCAGTGACAAAATTATTTCCAACAAATCCTCAACAATGCTGTCTCCAGACTGATACCTCTGGTTGTTTATTCTGCCACCCTTGTTCACATTTGTCACATGTTGCCACAACTTCCTGTATCCCTTTGTGTTTCGGCTCTCACTGACACCTCGAGATCTGTTCTGCTGGCGATTAAAATTACCATTCTGATTCGATGCATTTGGATAATAGTGAACACGACGTTGTTCAAAAGCCAAATGTTGTGGCTGTTGAAATCCGCCATCACTTCCTCCTCCAGAATCTGAAGAGGACCGTTTCTGACTATCCAATGATGTTCCATTTGAGCTTCCCTGTCTTGCCGAAGACAGGACAGATTTTTCATCTGCCCCATGAGATGAGCCTTCTTCCGCCTTTTCTTGCATGCGATTGTGCTGGTTCCAAGCAGATTGATGGGTGTTGTGCAACGGATGCACAGCAAAAGCATTATGGCCTTCTTTCCAAGGGTGTGATTGGAAATCTTCCTGATGAAAACCAAGAGCAAGATTACCCATATTTTGCGACAATGTTGCAAGATTGTGTGCTTCCAAAGGATACAAGTGCCTTGGGTTCACCATTTCTCCAAGCTGTGGTGTAAATCCTACATCCTTTCCCATAAAATGGGGAGGAGGAGGATTTCCATATATTGGACCCTGTGCAGCAGCTCCCAACGTGGCAATTTCTTGACCATATCCGAGGGATAAGTCCACAGCATGCTGCCCGAATAACTGACCAGACTCTTCGTTATTCAGACTCTTGCTATTTCTTGGCTGATACATTCCACCAGTGCCAGAGTGATACGTAGCTTGTGCCATGGATGCAAATGGAACTTCAGACTGTTCAGCAAAAGTCCCAGGTGGACCCATACCATAGTGTTGCCAGTGTGGCTGGCCCGTCATCTTTTGATACCCTAGTGTAGCATCAGGGAGTTGTTGCTGTTGCACTGGCTGCTGACGGTCACGGTACCATTCTGTGTTATTATTTTGAGTTTCTTCTGCATTTCTAGCTTTCATAGACCCAGGCAGAGGTGCAGCACTTTCATGACGCCCAGGAGACCCCCTGGCGACTTGTGCAAACGAGGCTCCAGGTGTGATAAACCCATCTCGTGGGCCCTGCTCCACCTGCCCCATGCGAGGAGCCCCTCGCTGTTCCCATATATTCTTTCCTTTATTATTACCACTCATTTTATAATGCAGATTCTTTGCAATGCGCGCCTTCTTCTTCTTCTTCTTTTCTCAGGTGTATCACAGAAAAATTTATGAGACGCCGGGTTTCATTCTTCGAATCAGCCTTGTTTGTAGAACTCTAGCATTTCCTGACAAGGGAGCGATCAATTCTTTCCTTTGTACGTATTCTACAGCAACAAGACACACGTTGATGAGTCCCACCATCATCATGCTCACTTTGTTGTAGGACATCAGAACACCAGGTAATCCCACAACAACATGAAATTAAAATATAAAATAGTAAACCGTGGTAATTTAATGAACAAACGATCCCGTGGATGGAAACCTCACGTCCACGGACGTCGCCTTCACAACCACCTCCATGATGTCTCCAGACCGCATACGATATGAGAAACCCTTGCTTTCACAAATCACACGGTTACGGTGATACATTAATGTAAAAGATACGATACCTTTTCAACGTAAACCCCGTCTCAGAGGCTCAGAATGCCCTTTGTCAAGGACCACGCCGAAACCTGAGGATGCAACACGAAGTACCACAGACTCCGCCCCGGTGTATACGTATACGTACTCGTTTTATATCAATATACTACAGTTTGTAGTAAGAATCTGGTTTTCATTCGTTATGGTGGAAGACTTGGAACGGAACCATTCTACATACGAGGGTTCGAGGGTGCGCACCTTGCATGCAACATGCTCATCGCAGAAAAAAGTGATTTAGGTGTTCAAAAAATGTCATCGAGATGCATCCTACGATACATGTATTACATGGAATCATGGTATGCGATATCACCACCTACAACAAAGAGAAAGAAAGAAGAATGATTCATTGCTCATGATTGAAGCATTCATCTGAGATGTCTGTACAGAGAATGACAACAAGGCTCTTGTCTCCTGCCTACAACAGCAAGGCTGTTGATGTTCATACACCCTTGCGTTGTCACTGGAAGTCGTACTCGACAAGACACGCCAGGAACGTTGCAAGGAAAGGATGTTTACATGGTCAGGTTGAACTGGATACAATGAATGGACGGGAAATTGTGGATATTACCCAGGATATCCTCCAGATATTGGAATCATGGCAGCCAAAGGCCAAGGATGGAATTCTCACTGTATCTTCCATGCACACAACATGTGCCATCGTGGTGAATGAAAACGAACATTACTTAAAACAGGATATACTCGAGTATATAGACCACGTGGTTCCCAAAGATGGACCCCATGGGAAAGGATATGGCCATAATGTTTTGGAAAAGAGGCCTGCTACTGACAGGGATCGAGAGGCTATTGTTCGGAACAAGTATGGTGGATTCTCGTCAGTAGAAGAGTTCATGGCCCAAGAACCTATTAATGCACATGCTCATATTCAATCCATGCTTCTGGGAAATTCTGTGACTGTAGGTGTTGAGCATGGTTGCATACGGCTAGGGTCATGGCAGAGTATCATGTTTGTGGAACTTGATGGTCCCAGAAAGAAAAGAAGAGCGTCTGTCACATTGGTCTACTAATAGGAAACAAACAAACAAACAAGGATGCATTGAGATCCTAGATCTCTAGAGGATCTCTCTGTCATGACCAGAATGCAGAGATTGGCTCAGACAATGATGGTCAAAATGCATGTACATTCAGTGTATTCTGTAAAATTAATGCAAATAGTGCATTGTTTCAAGACCAATCTAGGAGGAGCGTGAGCAGCCTGATAGACTGTTCCCCGTACTGGCGGGTAACACGTTGCGTCGAGGCTGCCCTCTAATCATCTCTATCTCATTCATACACCACATCCAATATGATGCGTAATGATTCTTTTGGACGAATGAATAGAAAGGCGGCAATGCCGGGGCTGCTCTGGCGAAGGCCATTTATGTATGGAATGGTGACTGGAATTCTCGTGACCTGGCTACTAAGCATCGCTCTACCTCGTTCCATGCATTTCATTTCAATGGGTAAAAGTGATATGTATGATCCAGATGGGAGATATGGTGATGTGTTGCCAAGTAGCCTGACTGTTAGGGGCATTGGAGGACACTTGTGCAAAGAATGTGAGCAAACGCTCTCTGATATTCAAGAGGAGTCTAAGGCCGTTCAAGAAGAATTGGATAATTGTCTGAATGAATCACTTAAGCGAGATGAAGAAGACTTTCTGGTTGAGAGTGAGCCTGAAGAAAAGTTGGACGTTTTTGTGGGAATACAGACTGGATACACTGCAGATCGTGACCGAGGTTCTGATTATGATTATGAAATCAGACGAAAGACTATACGTGAAACGTGGTTCAAGTCTGGGGATGCAAAACTCAAAGCATTGCTTGATAAACACAAGATTGCTGCCAAGTTTATTATTGGCCATCACCCTCACTCAAAGCTGGAAAATGACAAGATTACAAAGGAAAATGAGCTGCACCAAGATATGCTGCAAATTGATATTCAAGAAGATTATAGTAACTTGGTAGAGAAAAGTAGGGAATTTTTTCGTGTTGCTCTGGAAAAATACCTGCCTTCATACATTATCAAAGTGGATGATGATGTGTATGTGAAACTGAATCGATTGCCATCCATGGTCTCTCAATGGAAGGATGATGTCATAGATTATACTGGGTGTATGAAGACGGGTCCTATCCAGGCAGATAAACATTATAAATGGTATGAGAAAGAACATGCTCTTCTGGGGGATAATACATACTTTGCCCACACGTGGGGCTCAATGTATGTTCTGTCTCAGCAAGCGGTTCGAGCCATGTTGCAGATTACAAAGAGTAATTTAAGATATTTGGCGAATGAGGATGTAACGATTGGGATGTGGATGCTTGCACTCAAGATGAAGCATTTTGATGATAGGAGAATGTGCCAGGCAAGTTGTGGGATAAGTGGTGTAGGGCTGATTGATCTCCCAAATCCAGGGCTGAAGCCTGTGGTTGAGAGAATGAAGCAGCTCCATGAATCTAAAGACTGTATGCAAGATGAAATGGATTTCGATGTGAACATACCACGTGTGCTTCCGGCCATTCAGTTTTCATAATCATAATGGATGTTTTTCATCTCATCCATTTGGCATGGTTATCTTTATATTACCTAGTACTTAGTATGTATTGATAATAGTATTGTTATTTTATACGGTTTTTTTTGTAAACTTAATTTCCCAATCATCCGTAGCAAGGACTCCAGGTTCCCTAATTACAAATGCAACAGGTGATCCGGGACCACCAACATGAAGTTTCTCTTGTTGACCATCGAGCTCAACTCCATTCAGCGTAGCTGTCCAGGATGACGGGCCACCAGCAAATCCTAAAATAGCAATCCTTTCAATACGATTTGAGGGCTTGAAAGAGCTGTCTGAAGAGGGCATACCAGGAAGGAACCCGGCTTCTGAACGCAATACAGACTCCTTGAAATCAAACTTTCTGTATACGTACTGGCCTTTCTGGAATGCAAAAGAGTGGCCATCATCAATATACAAGTCTCCCTCTGATTTTTGGGTAATATCTAGCCCAATTATGAGCGTGTATGGATCAGTCACCATTGCTGCTGTTGATCTTCTCTGCCTTTCCTTTGTGACCATCATGCCTCCTCCTTTGAGATAGGATTTGACACCGTCATCAAGGGTACATGTTTCTTGGAAAGCTCTGAAATCTTTCATTCCCGAAGTAATAATTCGACCATCGTGCATATCATACCAAATATGAGATGATGGAAGGGTCACTGTCACCTTGTCGCTGCCTTGGTGGAGAACTGGAGCAACGAGAAGGGATGGACCCATCATGAAAATATGCTCTCTCTGCGCAATACCTTCTTCTTTTGGGAATTCATACCACAGCGGTCTCAAAATTGGAGTCCCAGAAACGTTTGCATGAAGGAATTGAGTATATATGTAAGGCATCATCCTGTATCGCTGCCTAATGGCTTCACGGATTCTCCTGGTTGCTTCCTCCCCAAACAGCCAAGGCTCCCTTCTCTGAGATTCTAAATGAGCGTGACCTCTAAAGAATGGGTAATATGTTCCCAGCTGATACCATCTAGTCATTAATTCTGCATCAGGGTTTCCAAAGAACCCTCCAACATCTGCTCCATTAAATGGAAGACCAGCAAGACCAATTGATACCACCATGGGGATGGAGACTGCAAGGTGATCCCAGTCTGCTGCATTATCTCCAGTCCAGATTGGACCAATGCGTTGTGAACCAGCAAAAAAGGCTCTAGATAGTACAAAAGGACGATCACCATCAGGACTGCCAAACTCTTCTGAATAGCCTCTCTTGAACTGCCCATCGGAAGACGCCATGTGATAGAAGAACCCAAACACATTGTGTACATCTCTGTGCTCAGCATTGCCATCATGGACAATATCTTTCTTCATTGTAATTTCAGGACCATTAAAAACAGATGGTTCATTCATATCATTCCATGTATACAAGTTTTTGGTGCTTCCCTGATACTTGGAAAGAGAAAATCTACCAGCCCACCAATCACGTGTTTTTTCAGAGAGCCAATCTGGATACATGGATGCTCCTGGCCAACACCAACCCTCGAAATCATTTCCTTCCGCGTCTTTAACAAATAATCCCTGTTCCTTTGCCTCTTTGAAAACTTCCCAGTTCTCATCTTTTTTGATATGGGGGTCCACCACAGTCACCATTTTTCTTCCTCTTGATGCCAGATCATTTTGCATCTCAACAGGTGTTGGGAAATACCGAGAGTCCCAAGAAAAGTAACGCTTGTCATCTGTATGCTCAATATCAAGCCACAGCACATCATACGGAATACCGTGCTTGTCAAATCCTGCATCGACCTGACTAACATCTTCCTCATCCTTGTAATTCCATCGGCACTGGTGGTATCCAAGAGAGAACAATTGTGGAAGAGCTGTTCCGCCAGTAACAGTTGCGTACTGCGAGCTTACATCTACCGGAGTTGGCCCCATCATAAAGAAGATATCTAAAACACCACTCTCACTAATCCACTGCGTTTTTACTCCCTGATCATCCTTTCCTTTCGCCACATCAACATACATCTCAGCAGAGTTCAACCAGAAAACCCCCATGGTGTTTCTCTGACTATGAGCATACATCATTGGAATGGATCCGTACAAACCGAAATTCGACTCTGCCAGATATTCGAATACATCCAAGTTATATAGTCTATATGGCTCGGCTATTGGATTGCCACCAGCATCCACTGTTGATTTAAGAGAAAGGGATGTAGCCCTTTCTGGCAGACCAAACACATCAGTATGACTTGGCCAGCTGATATCAAACGAAATTCCCTCGGGCCCACGCTTCTTAGAATCTTTGTGGCTTTTGAAGGTTTCATCCCACCATCCTTCAGGATCCTCGGCACCCCTCTCTCGACGATGCTCAAATGCAAAAAGCTTTTCAGAGTTGAACGACATGAGTGTTTCCCAGACAGTTTCAGACACGTCCAGCCGAAGAGGTTTGTGCTTCAATGCAAATGTATAGCCTCCAAGTTCAAATTTTGTGATGGCATTTGATTTTTTGACGAGCTTGAATGGCACCGTTTTCTCTTGCAGGGATGGTAACACCACATCAGGAACCTGGAACCTCTCTCCATACAGAGATGATGATGATGCATCTTCAGTCATATGAAATCGAACCATCGGCCCTTCATATGCCATAAGAGTCAAGATAAACGATGCATTAGCATCTTTCTGGTTGAATACTCGAGCTTTAACCTGAGTATCACCCACCACAACAGAGGCTGGATCAACTGCATAGAAATCTCCCTGACCTTTTGTACCTCTCAGTCGTTTACAGAAAGAAGCCGTCTCACACGTCTGAATGAAAAGAAAAAAACATAGATTACAAACATATCACGGAGACACGTGATTGAGAATCAAGCGTACCTTGAAGTCTTCACTTTTAAATGCCTTGACCTGCTGGACCCCACAGAGAGTTTGCAGAATCCATGCCAGAATAAGGCACAAATACAATGATATATTCATGATGAAGTCAAGAATATGTAATAAACAATACGAGTGCAATACTATGCGTGTTTTTGGTGGGCATATCGATAAAGAACCACACAGGATGGGTTTCAGCTATTGACATTACTTTTTTCTCAACCCTGCTGCTTGAAAACAATTGCTTCTAAATCTGTTTCTTCCGCACATTGTTCGCAGTACTATATTATAAGTACCATCATGATATTGGTTGGCTTCTGTGAATCACCTGGACACGTTCTAGAGGGTCACGTGGAACGCCCTGCGAGGGTGAAGAGTCTGCTTCAACAGTTGAACAAGACTGGGGCATTTGATGATCAGAATGGCATTCTTAGCCGGCATGATAGCTCTCGCCAGGCAACTCGTGAAGAGATAGGACTTGTTCATACATACTATGATGATCTCAAGCAAAAGGTTGGTCGATCAGGGCTCGAGGATGATGTGACAATACTGGCAGACGAGGATGATCCTGATGGATGTACATATGCGACACATACTACATTTGAAGATGCATGCAGGGCATGTGGAGTAGTACTAGACCTATTAGATTCTATATGTGGGGCAAATGCGGGCGATTCAAAGGCATGTGCGTTGGTTAGGCCACCTGGCCATCACTCGACACCAACATCTCCACTTGGTTTCTGCATATTCAATAATGTGGCAGTAGCGGCCAAATACGCAATAGATAGATATCCAAATCAAATACAAAGGATACTAATAGTCGATTTTGATCTTCATAATGGGAATGGAACGGTTGAATGCTTTTATGAGGATGATGCAATTTGTGTTGTGGATATTCATGAAGAGACTCAGGTGTATGTGGGGAATGACACAGTTGAATCGATTGGAGCAGGCAATGGCGTGGGATACACGATAAATATACCATTGGCGAAACATTCTGGGCATGCGAGTGTGGTGAAAATTTTCAAGGATGTTATTACACCATGCGCTGATCGACACAAGCCAGATCTGATTATTGCAAGTGCTGGGTTTGATGGGCATAAAGATGACCCATTTGATAGTCTTTCCTATGATGAAGATACGTATAGATATATAGGATATTCACTGAGTACATTGGCAGACGTATACTCTGATGGAAGGGTCTTATTCGTCCTTGAAGGTGGGTACAACACAGAAGCATTGTGTTCCTCTGTCAGTGCATTCCTCTGTGGTGCAGCAGACCCACGTGTAGCAGAATTGGTGCAAGAACCTCGTTTTCTAAAAGGTGATGAAAAAAGCATAGATATTGTAGATCGCGTGAAGCAGATACATCATTTGTACAACTAATGTAACACACCAATGTAACATACCAAGCCTACAAGGAAGATGCAATCTTGCTCCATTCTTTCAGAAATGCGTCTGCATATTTCTTCTTGACCCAAGCGCTTATTTCATTCCTCAGAAAGTCTGGATTTGAACCCCATGCATCTACAAGGTCAGACTTTGAGTAGACATGATGTGTGTCAAGAGTGTGTATCAAATCATATATTCTCTTGTGCACCCTCATTTCTGGTGATGATATTATTGACGGTGATGCAACGAAACACTTTGAATATTCTTTCAATTGGGGCACCACGGTACCATCTAAGACAGCCATTCCAAAGAGGGCTGCCCTTTCCTTCTTGTCAGGGTGGGGTAATAGCACAGGAGGAAGCTCCCACTGTAGAGGACCATATGATGCCTCATGCCATGCCATGACGCAGTCATTTTGTAGTATATATCTGGGAACAGGACTTGGCAGAGGATGTGAGACATGGGTGAGTTGTGGAACAGCAGAATAAATCCATTGTGGCTCTATTGTTGACAAGCCCACCATGTATGCTCTCTTTTCCGTTCTGATAATATCCGAATAAATAACCCATCCAGGAGATGTTGAAAATAAGGATGAGCTAGGATGGAGGAAAACATCTTCATCCAGCGACATGCATTCATATCTCACAGCTCGTGTTCTTGATCCTTCTGCCCTTTTCTTGGCCAAATATTCAACAGATCGAACACGTTTGGATACGTGATCGCCCCATCCTGCTAATATTGCCTTTGTTAATGCCATGATGATATTTTTGGAGAGCTTTTGCCTGTTTGTACATGAAAAATTCAGTTTTTTTCCTATAATATCATCCAATCTAGAGCTGCGCAAGATCCGTTCCAGCTGTTTTGTTAGTTGTAAGCCTTCTCGCAAATGCTTGAAAACCAGGAAATTATCTTTGCAAAACGATGATGTTGCTCCACCATCCTCAAATGCACACAAAGCATTCATGGCACTCAAATGATCGCTGCCTGGAAGTCTGAGCTTTGCATGAGCTGAATACAACTTGGCAGTCCTTTGCTTTCGTATTTCCTTGGTAGTCTGGTCCTCTTCTTTGCCCTCTTCATCGTTCTGATGGTCTTGGAGAGAACTCGGATTAATGAAAGGAGACTCCAAGCTCATGGATGCAGTCAAACGAAGAGCGTACATGATGAGTGCATTCACCAGCTCGTCATCCCGCTGGGATATGTCTTTATTTGTAAGGATCTCCAACAATAGGCGAGCATGTCTCGGTTCAATTGGGAGTTTTGCCATTGATTTTCCAATAGTAGTCAAACACCCATCAGATTTATTGATTGCAGATAAATGTATCAGACACTTTTCTGCCGCTGCCAGACTTGCTGGATCTGGAGGAGACGGAAAAGGGAAATTGATCACATTATCCACTCCAATGCTTTTCAGCAAGAGCACCACACCCTCAAGAGAGACATTGTATATTTCTGGCGGACTAAATTGGGGAAACATATCATTGAACACTGCAGATGAATATATACGGTAACAATGTCCAGGCCCCATCCTACCAGATCTACCAGCCCTCTGATCAGCTGATGCTTTGCTAATCCATCTGACATCATACTTTGCCAAACCTGATGATGATTCAAGGATTCTTTGCTTTGATCTTCCCGCATCAACAACATAGCGAATACCAGGTATAGTTAAGGAAGTTTCTGCGATATTTGTGGCCACTACAATCAAACGATGCCCTTCTGGAATGGACTTGAAAACCCTGGCCTGCTGATCAGGTCGTAACATGGCATATAGTGGAAGCACCCAAACTCTTTTCAGCGGCTCATCTTCCGGTACATTTTCTAGTTTCAATTGTTCGTTCAAATCACCTTCTCCTCCATTCATTATTTCCACCTTGTCTTCTTCCTCATTCTCCTCGTCACTATCCTGGAAATCATCTTGTCCATCTATATCAATATCCTCTTCACCATCCCATTGCATCTCACTTTGATCCAATCCATCGAGAAGATCCGGTTCGATGGAATCAACGTGCTTCCCAGATTTCTTATGTTCATTATTAAACGTCTGCCGCAGCTTTGAGCACAGGGTCTCAACCTCTCTTTGGCCAGTTAAGAACACCAGGATGCCTCCATCAGGCAATTGCCGATGTATTTGACAGGTCTTTTTGTACGCAGCACCAACATAATCTTCCAATTCGGTTTTTTTCTGGAAATGTACAGCTACAGGATATTGCCTTGCGTGTATAGTAACCACCGGTGGGGGAATCTTGAACAGTTTTGCATTCTCTACAAAGTCCTTGACCCGCAAGGTGGCACTCATAATGACGAGTTTTAAAGGTATCGCATCCACATTCTGACCATTCAGTTTCCGCGCCTCGTTAAAAAGCTGACGCCTGAGTCTCACAACACGAGATACCATCCCCAACAGAACGTCTGTATTCAATGAGCGCTCATGGGCTTCATCCACAATGATGACATTATATTTCTTAAGCAGAAAGTCATCCTGCAGCTCTCGTAATAAGATTCCATCCGTCATAAATTGTACCTTGGTTCTCGATGATACCTTTCGATCATATCTGACATGATATCCAACAAGGCCACCTATTGTACCACCAAGTTCTTCTGATACTCTGCGCGCTGTACTGACTGCAGCTACCCTTCTTGGCTGTGTCACCCCAATGATTCCATTACTCTGCCCTTCTCCATTCATATATGTGTATCCCCCCTCATATAAGAATTGAGGCAACTGCGTCGTTTTTCCACAACCAGTCTCCCCACATAAGACCACAACATCATGCTCAGATATAGATTCCATGATTTCTTGCTCCATACCAACAATAGGAAGAGACGAGCGAACTTTTTCGATTTCTGGTGTGCGTTCCACCATGACAACTTGTCTCGATACATGTGAGAGAGAAGATTGTAGAGTGCAAGGCTGATCAGCATCAGACTCAGAATCCACCATTCCCTTCCCTTCCCGAGCTTCATAAATCTCTCGCCTCGCCTGAGCCAACACGAATTCTCTATCATGCCCAGGTTCTTGCACAGCGTCGCCAGGGTCCTCGTCCGTCTCTTCCTCCTCGGGTGACTCTCTCACCATCTCATCCATCCTGGATTTTGTCTCAATCCTCGCTGAACCCTCGTCCCCATCATCACTACTCGATTCTTCCAAAGATTTTTCGTCTGTATTCTCGTGTCGTGTACTATACAACACAGCCTTCATATCACTCGGCAATGCAATCCCAGCACGCTCCATCATACGTGCTCGTTTGGCCATTTCCTTTTTGGTCTCATGCTGCCCTCTCGATGACGCACTTCGAAGCAGATTCAACTCATCATTCCCAATCGTATGCTTTGACAACGTCTCTAGAATCTTTTGCCTTTTCTCTCGCTTCTCCTTCTCCTCCTGAATCTTCTTCAGCTTCCGCTGCTGTGACTTGCTCAGCTTCTTTCCAACACTGGCGATCCCTTCAGTTGCCGTCTCCACGTTTCCCTCACCCTTGTATACTTTCAAGTCACCAACGCATTCATCTGTTTCATCCAGACCAACGAGAACCTGATCATCTGAGAGAATAAAGGCATTTGTATCTTGCTGACTGCACATGAACCAGGTGATCATCAAATCTCAAGCATCTATCAAACATGCATTACAATAAAGTACATACTATTGCGTAGTTCCAGATTTAGCACGAAGAGAATTCAGATCCTTTGCTTTCCGTTTCCTTTTGGATCGTTTCCCTTTTGGAGGCATGCCGTTGTTCCTGTTTCAGGGTATATACAACCCTATTCCTCTCGTTTCCACATATAGTATGCTCTATGATTTCCAATGTACAATATTTTATTATTTTCAAGTAAAAAAACGGAATCTGTGGAAATCTCCAAGAGTCTCTCACGACCACATCTACCATCCTGTATATACTCCTGAGTGAATACTCTTAAGAGCTTACTCACTCAATCACGTCTAGATATCGCTCGTTGCATGAGACCTGCACTGAGAGCATTCACCATACCCAAGAGAAGAACCCAGGTGTGCAACCCACCATGCATGACATACAGCAGTCCAAAGACTATGGCAAGGAAATATCGACCAATCACAGTAGACGTATAAAACCCCACAGGATATCTCCCTTGCATATCATCAAACGCAGCACCTGCATAATATAATCCAAACAAGCATGCCAGTGTCCCTCCCAGTTGAATATACATGCCAGGAATCATGGATTGCAGAGAATCCTTTGACAACCACACCATACATTGAATCACAAATCCTGGGAATACAAGACCTACGATTCCAACAAGTGTAATATACAGACTCGTTCGTATAGCAACACGAGAGGTACTCGTACTCTGCACAGAGAAACGACCACCCTCTGCATGAGTGGAGATGCGTTGCGGTCGGCACAATCTACCACAACAAGAAGACAGAGGAGACAGACTGACATGACTCTTCCAGAGACGAGTCGAGAATCTCTTTTCCTCTGCAGATGTATGTTTCCAGCATGCACCACCATGACACCATGCTAGGTGGACACTCTTGGTGAACATTTACAAATCTCGTCCAGCACGGTGACGTTTCCACCTTTCCTGGGCTTGTTCAACCACCTTTTCCAACCTATCAGTATTCTTCCGTGCACTCTCCCGTAACGACGCAACCTGTGAATCCTGGGTATATACTATATCGAGAACTTCATGTACCTGGTGTCTGATATCTCGGACGAGCCTGTGCAACGTGGTTCCAAGAGATTTTCTAGCTGACATGACATGTCATTTAATGGAATGGAACAAGCTCGTTCATGAATGAATCAGTGACGACATGTGAATATTTTTAATGCATTTGAATCAATCCCACCAAATCTATACCAATCATCATCATCATATATAGCACACGGGTAACATCAACGAACCTTGCTTGCAAGGTTTTGAATTCAGCTGAAATTTCAGCTGAAATTCTGCAGGGTTGAAACATCGATTTTTGATCAAAAAAGACAATCGTACGTACGATTATCATTGATTGATTGATTCATGAGACTCATATTATACTGTAGTAGTCTATAGTAGTCTATGTATACTACTATTCGGGTGTTCCAACGACGAGTCTTGTGTCTTGTATCTCAACAACAAAGGAGGATGTCAGGGACGTTTGTGTACGAATATGCGAGACCAGCAGTGACAGTAGATGCTGCATTAGTGTCTGATGAAGAGTGTCCTCAGATTCTGTTGATCAAACGAGGGAATCCTCCGTTTCAAGGGAGCTGGGCACTCCCTGGGGGGTTTGTGGACAAGGATGAAAAGCTCTCTGATGCTGCATACAGGGAGCTTCATGAGGAGACGAGTATTGATCTGAAATCGTATGGTGGTGATGGACACTATAGTCTCAGGCAAGTGCATACGTTTGGGGATCCTGGGAGAGATCCCCGAGGTTGGACTGTGACTGTGACGTTTGCGTGTGTTGTGGATGTGGAGGTGAAGAACCATGTGAGGGCAGATGATGACGCTGCAGAGGCGTGTTGGTTTGATGTTACATCGCTTCCCTGTACTATGGCGTTTGATCATGATGAGATGGTTCGGAGGGTGTGTGACTCTGTGATGTCGTGGAAGGATACACCGGAACGAGTGTGTCGGGGCATATCAAGGGGTCGTGTTCGACAGGATCCAATGTTTACTGGAGGCGTTGCAAATCCAGAATAAGATGACGTAATATTATAGTAGTACTTATTATTATTCGGCATCACTTTCCCCGGTGGCAGAAAGAACTGCCATGAATGCTTCTTGAGGCACCTCAACCTTTCCAAACTGCTTCATTCTCTTTTTTCCTTTTGCTTGCTTTTTCAATAGTTTCTTCTTTCTAGAGATATCTCCACCATAACACTTTGCCAACACATCTTTCCTCATCGCTGGGATTGCTTCTGCTGCTATGACTTTAGATCCGATTGCTGCCTGGATGGGAACCTTAAACTGCTGTCGAGGTATCAACTCTTTCAACTTTTTGACAAGGGCCTTGCCGACTGTAAACGCGCGATCTTTGTGGACAATAGCAGCCAATGGATCAACAATGTCACCGTTAATCTTGATTTCGAGCAATACTAATGAATTCTTCTTGTATCCCGTGATTGAATACTCCATGCTTGCATATCCTCTGGATCTTGACTTTAGCACATCAAAAAAGTCAGTCACCACTTCTGCAAGTGGCATGGAATATACCAAGGTTGTTCGTGTTTCCGTCAAGTACGTCATATCAATGTACTCGCCTCGTCGAGATTGTGCCAGTTCCATGATGGATCCGACGAATTCTTTTGGTGTGATGATTTCCATCCTCACATATGGTTCAGATACATACTCTCTCTTTGCTGCCTCTGGAAGTTTTGATGGACAATCGACAATATGCTCCTGCCCATCCGTTGTTTGGCATCGAAACACGACAGTTGGAGCGGTTGTAATCAAATCAAGATCATATTCTCTCTCCAACCGTTCTTGAACGATTTCCATATGCAGGAGACCTAGGAACCCACACCGGAATCCAAATCCCATGGCAGATGACACTTCTGGCTCAAATTGAAGAGCAGAATCATTCAACTGGAGTTTTAAAAGAGCTTCACGGAGGTCTGGGTATTGTTGAGCATCTGTTGGAAAGAGTCCACAAAAGACCATGGGAAGAACCTCTGTGTATCCAGGGAGTGGTTCCTCTGCAGGATCTTTCATGTTTGTTACCGTATCTCCTACCCTTGCATCAGCAACCTGTTTAATAGACGCAGCAAGATATCCTACTTCACCACAATACAATTCATCTACAGGGACGGATTTTGGAGATAATACTCCGAGCTCTGTGATATCATATTCGCACCCAGTGTTCATAAATCTCACAACATCACCCTTTCTGACAACACCATCTGTGACTCGGAACTGAACGACAACTCCCTTGTATGGATCATAATACGAATCGAAAATCAAAGATCGGTGTTTTTCATCCCTTGTATCGTGTGGAGCGGGAATCCGCTCCACCACAGCCTCTAAAATATCCTCAATTCCAAGACCTTGTTTGGCGGATGCCATGATGGCATTGCTACAGTCCAATCCAATGACCTCTTCAATCTCTCGTTTTACTCGATCAGGATCGGCACCAGGAAGGTCAATTTTATTCAGTACAGGGATAATTTCCAAGTCGTTTTCTAATGCAAGGTATACATTTGCAAGCGTCTGTGCCTCAACACCCTGTGAGGCATCCACCACAAGCAAGCATCCTTCACACGCAGCCAACGAGCGGGATACTTCGTATGAGAAATCAACATGACCAGGGGTATCAATCAGATTCAACGCATACGTCTGCCCATCCTGAGCCTTGTACTTCATACGAGCAGTATTCAGCTTGATTGTAATACCCCTCTCCCTCTCCAGGTCCATACCATCAAGATATTGTGCTTGCATATCCCTATTCTCTACCGTGTCTGTCTTTATCAACAACTGATCCGCCAACGTACTCTTTCCATGATCAATATGGGCAATGATTGAGAAATTCCTAATATTCTCGGGGGGGACCTGCGACACACGAGAGTCAGTGATAAGAGCACCTCACAGGACACCCACACACAACAACGTACCTTGACCACTTTTCCACCTTCGTACGACTTTTTTGTATCAATTATGGTACTTGGTGATACCGCATTCGGGGTAATAGATCTTCTGGAGTGTTTTGACACTCTGACATGTCCAAACATGGACGTTTCCGTTGCGACTGTTCTCACCATCGCACCCCTGTTTGCTCTTTCCGGTGACCACTCTATATGATTTGTAGTGGCACATTGCACTCGTGCATTCCTACTACCTCCCTGCGGGAGAGGAGTGGTGTAGGTGGTTTTCACCTTCGTGGCTGACGACAACATGTATGCACTCGGACCTCTTCTCACCAGGAATTACAGTACAGTGGTATTGTATACTAGGGATACTATGAATCCGAATCCTCGTTCGGTATATATATATGTAATAAATACGTTTACATTGACAGATGTTCATGTGATGTGATATATCAATCGTCGCTGCTTTCTTCTTCAGCAGATTCTTCCCTGAGTCTCCTCCTGACACGCTTCATCTCTTCTCTTCTTTCAAACCACTCGACACTCTGTTGTACAATAGAATCAGCCTCTTCTACATCATACAGTACAAGAGACAAGCTTTCACTCCATCGCTGCCAGTCCTCATGCTGCAATTGGCGATGCAACCCTTGATAGAGGACTGATGTTTCAAACTCTTGCTGCCTCTGCAGACCTGGTGGCAACAGCACCAGAGAACTTCCAGAGGATCGTTCAGTGGGAGATGGCTTTCCATCATAACTTTTCCGAAACGTTCCAAAATCAGCACCTCGAAGAACCAACGTTCCTGGTGGAGCGAGGGGCAGGTTCATTCGCACCGGTGGGGCAAGGGCTGCCTGCAAGAGTTCCAGGGACATTTTCCCCAGTGCAACCAGCACTGCTCCACCAACCATGTGACGGATTTGATGCAACATGAAGGATGCACCACACACACTAAGTTTCACACATGGCTCTCCACCTTGCTCGACAAGCTCGAGAGGCTCTGTAGAGCAATGACAGTCTTCTACAAACCGATAATGAGACCTCACAATGGGATCACGTTCATCCCGTTCGGCTTTCCACTCAAAGTGAATCATTCCTTTACTATGCACGATATCCTCTCGTTTCGTAGGAGGTTCTTTCTTCACCACAACCGCACCATCCCGTTCTGGCCTATACAATCTCCTCTTTGTAAAATTGTGAAATGCATGATGACCCTGATATGACCTCCACGCTTCTCCAAGCCTTGCCAATACATTCTCCAATGTCGTATCATATCCTTCTTTCTCAATCATCAATGAAAAGAACGACACCGGTACATAATATTCATAGTACCTCCTCATACACTCTCTCCGAGCATCAAAACTCTTGACAACCCTTTGTACAGCAAACACCCTCACCTCTGGAGGCAAATGTTCATTTATAGATTTTGCTATAGAACCACCATCAGGCTCGGATTCAAACATATCCGGATCACATTCCAACTTCATGGAAATAACAGTCGACACGCTATGCACCCGCTTATCCGTCCGACTCGATCTCGACCATCCCACCTTTCCTAAATTCCCTCTATTCGATTCCAGGATACCTCCTGATGCAAATATCGCCGCCTCCAACACCTCTTCTATTGTCTTTGAATGCCCTTCTTGTGAAGACAGGTGCAACTGCGACGGCTGCATTTGCAACCCTCTATAATGTGTCCCATCATACCCTACAAACAAGGCAACCTTTCTCTTCCCAAGACGAGTCTTTCCCGTCGTATCTTCTGCTACAGAAGATACGTATACACCACCATCATGTATCGCTCTCCTAGACAAGACCACCAGTCTCCTCCTCTCTTCCCGAGACGTAAAGGAAAAGGACCGTGTCACCACCCCAGGTCGAGCACCCATATGGTGTAAAATTCCTCTCTGCAGCTGCAGCATGCCCATGACATTCATATTGCTCTCGTACTAGAGAGAGACAGAGAGACAGAGAGTAGTATATATACGAACGACAGCAGAGTGGTACTCTATCCAACTGCCATGCGCATGGCGACGTTCTTGGCGACCCTTCAGAAGATGATGATGATGATGTGATGGTAGTACGACTACCCAAACACCAGTTGGTATTATTTAAAAAATATAAAAAACATTGGCGATTGAATAGTCATTCAACTTTGCAAGACACGAAAACTCTCTTGCACCTGTACCAAATCATCCTTGGCCCTTCTCCACTGTCGAGAGTTTGATGTCGTCGACAGTATGAACAATCTATTCCCTAGAGCAGTTGCAGACACAAGGTGGTGAGGTTTCACCTGCCATTGGTAGTACGTCAGGCCACCATCCTTGACCACAGCAGTCCCCAACACATCATCCTCCATCAATGGTTTACCATACAATTCTGGTGCAAAACCAGCAATTATCTTATCTGGAGGTCCTATCTGTTCAATATCTATGCTTGCGTTGTATCCCACATCCATGAAACGAAGCACAGGTGCCACAACCACCAGCAGGTTGCCCTGCTCTGGGTTTTCAAAACGCAAGTCAATTTCTGTCCCTCCAAGATCCGCGATAGACACTGGCTTTTCATCCCATCCTTCTGGTACTTTGAATGTATATCGAGGAATTTCCGACCATCCCACACCATGCCCACCGGATTTCCCCTCTGGCCTGGTGTATCTGAAAAAACCATCTGAATCTGGTCCAGTCACACCAGGAATCCTACCAGCCGTAAGACCCTGCACTGCCCGTGATGATCCAACAAAGGATGTAGAAGCGACACCAGCAGATGCTGCAAGGATCATGAGATCTCGTCGCGTGTATCCTGCAGGATTGGCAACCACAGGTTGTCCTTGTACAGAGACGTCACCTCGGTTGTTCTGACAACAGCAATGCAGCCTCGATGAAGTCACATGTTGCATTTTTACTCTATTTTTGAGATGTTGAGATATGAGAGATTCTGTGACGAGTCCATTTGATGGAGGACACATTGTTCGACATGTCAACAGCACCATGGCGAACCTATCGGTGGTGTGCTGCTCGTATGAATATACCTTGATCAATGATGATCTTCCTTTATAATAATATAGTAATAGTAATACTATAGGGGATGGACGAGTGTCTTTGTAAAACACAAAAGAGAATCATCATCATTCTCCTCTTCCAAAAAGGACACTTGCAGGTGTCCATATCCATATATGGAACTCTCATCACATATATGTGATGTGATGTGATGTGATGTCTTAGGCATGCTATGATTGGAATGTTTCATATGGGATTGTGATGGAATACTCAAATGCATACGATCCAGTAAAATTTTGAATGAGGGTTTCTTCCAGCTACTGGAGTAGTGACTACACTACCATGCTTGGCATAGTCTATTACATGTCTTTGTTGCTTTTTCATGCATCGGTCATTGAATCACCATTGCATTGCAGGAAGACGTTGGATGGTAAAAAAAACCTTGCTTGATATGGATTGTAGTCTCCTCAAGAATGATTGGGACATCAACCCAGCCCAGTGCCCATTCATGGGTCCAATATTGGGCACGTGGTTTGCAATCATCAGAGAGCAGATCTATATAGACCGACGATCGTGTGTCACCTATATAGGTGACGTCCATACCGGATGCAGATCTGCGTCAGTGTCCAAACATGAACACGTACGTACTGTTGGAGAACTTTTTGTTGTACCGACCGAGAGAGACGCAGTGCAGAGTATCACCACATACGTTCATTCATCATACACATCTGAAACATTTCGACTGTGTGTAACATCCCCATTTAAAAAATTTCTATACAAACTATATATAGTGGGTATGTGTAGTTGTATACGAGTGCATGGTAGGAACAAGAAACAAACCCATTGTCTTTGTCTTGACCTGAATGTTCAGGTGACGTACCCGTGAAATGGTTACCATATCTCGGAATCAACAGATATATCATCATCATAGTATATATTTCTAGATACACGTTATACAACTAGGATGGAGGGACAGTCGCACAAGCAAGGTGGTGACCTTGCCTCTGCCCTGCAGATGGCAGCAGCAGCAGCGATGAATGGGCCCATGTCTCCGGTTGATTCACTGGGAACAGTCACTCAAGATGAGCGAAAGGCAGTTGATGTCATGGAATCGTCACGGTTTTACCTGGACAGTGGTTCTCAGGCAGGAGGTCTGGAGAGACATGGAGGTGAGGGGGGGTTTCCAGATGTGGTGGATGCATTCAAACGAATCGGTATGACGACGGCTGGGTCTTCTACTGAAGGATCGTATGGGAGAAACTCTTCGCTTGGTTATGGGCGTGTGGGCAGGATGTCGACGCCTCTTCCCAGTGGGCACTGGCAGTCACCCAACTCGCGACAACCTTCTGCCAAAGGGAGCATTGATGGTCCCAGGATAGAGGTGGTGCGACCGTCGCAGCAGGATCCTTTGGCGATGGAAAGGATGGCGTATGAGCATACGGGGCCGCCTACGATTATTAGAGATGCTGATGGTCAAGAGTATCTGGTGCAGCCTGTGAGAGAATCTCTTGATATGGATCGAAATCTTCCCGTGGGAGGCTTCCAAAGCCTCCCACGGCCTGGATTCCCTAGAAGATCAATAGATGAATTGTATAGTCCATTCGGTGGTCCATCTGAAGAGAAGACGGCACCCTTGTTTGGTGGTGGACAAGAGATTGATCCAACAAAGAATGCTGTGAGGGATCCCAGTGTGGAACTCTCTGGGGAATCTGCAGGAAAAGTTAGTACAATGTACTTTGAGAGCTTGAGACATTCATGCCCAGTGAGTGTCGAGGTACGAAGCGGTCTTCTCCATCCCAATGGGTCGACATCACGGTCAGGATCACTCGCTGAAGAAGCAGCGCCACACGACAGAGAAACAGATGAATGGGAGGTACAGTTGTCTGACCTTACATTCGGTCCAAGGATTGGACGTGGTGCGTATGGAGAGGTATTTAGAGGGTATTACAGAGAGACAGAAGTGGCAATCAAGGTATTTCTGGAACAAGATGTGTCGGAAAAGGTGCTGCAGGCGTTCAAAAAAGAGGTGGCAATTCTGAAAAAACTTCGTCATCCCAATATTCTGCAGTTTATGGGCGCTTGTACCCAGCCCCAGCATCTTTGCATCATTTCAGAATATGAACCGAATGGATCCCTGTTTAAATTCTTGCATCGTTCCAATATACCCATGACGCAAGAGGCCAAGGTACGGGTTGCCCTGGATACTGCCATAGGAATGAACTACTTGCATACGAGCAGACCACCTATTATTCATGGTGATTTGAAGTCAGCAAATCTGCTTCTTAACCATGACTTTCATGTCAAAGTATGTGATTTTGGTCTCTCAAGGGTCAAGTTGTCAGCCAAGCTCTCCATTGGATCAAAGCTTGGGACTCCAGAGTGGACTGCTCCAGAAGTCTTGAAACATTCAGAGAGCAACGAGGCATCCGACGTGTATTCCTTCGGTGTTGTTCTCTGGGAGATTTTTACTCGAAAGATACCTTGGGAAGATGTCAATCCAATGCAAGTGATTATTCTGGTAGGATTTCACGATGAGCGCCTGCCGATACCAACTGATATTCCAGAATGGGCGTCAGAGCTTATACGAGACTGTTTTAAGAGTGCAGAGGAAAGACCATTGTTCCGTGATATTACTGGAAGGCTTCGACATGTTTTGAAAAGTCTACGAAAAAAGACAGACAATGGAGAGTGAATGATGAAAACATGTATGTATGTATGTGTTGATGTAGCAAGCATGCGTAGGTACTGTGTTCGTACACAGAGCAACATGTACATGTGTGTACAAGAGATGTTTATATTTTTTCCCTTGTTTCCACAGTATGGAATGTCCCGTACAGGGAACATGTATATATACTCTGAACACAGGTATTGTAGTGATTCAGAAACCTATTTAATCCAATCAAAGTCTATCTTTACACCATCAAAGAATACTATACTATATACGTGACGACCACACCGTCTACTTTTGTGTCCTCAGTTTATATTCCTTGTACTGACAGAGTTCATATGCATGGCGTTCCTCTTCACACTTCCAGGGAAGGTAATAATTCTTCCTTCTGCATTCATTCAGTGGTATCAGCGAATCCACACAATAGTCTCTATTTGCTACTGGAATTCGTGCCTTCTTCACCTCTGCCTGCACTCACATATCCACAGCAACTCAAACCAAGAGGAAGACAATACTGCAGAAAAGAACATCAACACGTACCTCTGAGGCTTTGACGACCCGCGTTGTCTCATGATCACTCCCCATGATCACACGAGTATGTTGATGATGTTCATTAAATTAATTACATAGAATTACTTAATTAATTAATGAACCTGGTACACAGGAGGAAACAACTTGACACGAACAAGGAGCGATATTCATGCTGAAACCATGGAAAATAAAAAATCTTCTGATTTTATGAAACCACGCAGGCGTGTCTTTTGTTTGTTTGTTTGTTTGTTTTTTATTACTACTGTAGTAATAATATAGACATGGCTCTGGCAGAACCACACGTGGTCCGCTCGACGTATAGAGCTGTTGCCTTGGCATGGCGACAGAACGTTTGTCGGTCTTCGTCGAGTGCGGCAGCATCTTTGATCGATGAGGAGAGTCAGTTTGAAAACAATAGCGAATCCATGGTGGTAGAGCGAGAAACGGCTACTGTATCGGGCATGCCTGTGGGAGCAGGGAATGTATCTGTGTCCCACTTGTGGGACAATACAAGGCAGGTGTCACAACGTGCACTATCGTTGATTACAGAAGGAATAGTAGGATCGTCTATAGTATTGATGGCAGCACCAAAGAGGAAGACAACTCCGTCCCGCAAGGGGATGAGGAGTTCTAGTAAATATGTTCGGTTTGTGCCTGTGGTGTCTGAGTGTTCAAAATGCTCTAGAATTTTCCCACCACATGCAATGCCCTCGAAATGCGAGGAAGACGAATGCCCAGCATTTCCAAATAAAATATCGAAAGATACAATGGAGTAGCATGGCATGGGTATGTATATAGGTTGATTGATTTCCTGGATTTCACATGGTGCCTTTCAAAGGAAACGTTTCGTTTCGTACATATTGAATGTAAACATCATAGTCCTTCTGTATTCTATGTTATAGAAATAGATACTGGTGAATAAAGACGACATGGGGTATTCGTATAGGGTGCTCGCATGCTTGATACAAGACATTGCCTGGAACAGGCTGATCCATACAATCTCAGTCCGCAACACGAAACCGATTGTATCAATATGGAAAGTCTTCGAGATACGTACAAAAGGATTCAAGTTTTCTCGTCTTATCTTCCATTGTATCAAATTCTGCTCCAGTTTCTCGGATAACGTCAAGTCTATCAACAGCATCAACCGAATTCTCCATGACCACAATGCCTTCACATACTGTATATGCTTCATGCTGCCATGCCTTGTCACTTTCTACAAGTTCCGGCCACCAAGGATACGTAGAACACTGTAAAGGACGAGCACCATATACCATGCAATGGTTGTTTTCTGCATTCAGAAAGATGCACTGATCAGTTCCTGGAGCATTCTTGAGAATAAACCATTCTGAAGCATGCAGGTCAATGTTTCTGGCACGCATAGCATCTACATTACAATATTCTCCAACACCTTGTTCAAAACTCATCCCACTATCCCTCTGCTGTATAATGGCATCTAATTCCCCCTTGCTGCACCATACATTCCCAGAACCTGTACAGCAAATTCCACACCCAGTACAAGCAAAATGCTTGTCTCGAAGCTGTGCTTCGTCGACATGACTGGATCTGGAACACAATTGACGAGGATGTAGTTTCATATGATGGACCCTTCCGTGGAGCCTGCTATGCATTATGTGTGGGTGAGTCCAGATGTGGTGGATTCCATGCATCTCCTGCACCCTCGAGGGAAGAGCTCTTCACTCGTCAATTCTGGCAATGCATTACGAGAAAAGGTACATATATTATTATTATCGTGCTAGTAACGTGTTGTTGTCTACACTTTTTAAATAAAAAAAAGTCTATCGAAATTTCGAGGCCTCGCTCAAGAAGTTCAAGAATATATCCAGAGCGTCCTCGTCCGTTTGTTCCCAGAATATTTTGGTTCTTGGTATTATGATATATACATGTAGATGACATCTATTTCTACTACTAGTATTTGAACGAATGGATATTGATAGGACACCCCCGTCCGAATTTTCAACTGGGACTGAGCCAAACACAGACACTCCACATCAACAACAGAATCAGGATTTGGTTACTCCGACAGCACACGAATCTGGATCACAACAAGGAATATACGAGTATCCGCTGGGTGAAGATGGGGATGGTGACATGCTTGCAGAGGTGGTCAGAAAAACGTCTAGGAAAATGCAGGGGGCTTCAGTGGTAAACTTGAGAAGTAAAGAGTCTGATTTAGATAAAGATAATTGGATGTATGAAGCGCCTAGATATACATATAAGTAAATATCAAGTACTCTGCGAATAGAATGGAAGGTGTGGAGGACATTCTGTCCTCATACTTTGGAGATATTGATATTGTTGGGCTTCGGGAAGCACATGATGCATCAAAGCCTGGGCCCATGGCCGATATACTCATCGGTGCAAAGAAGCAAGATCTTTTAAATGTATTCTATGATAGAATGCATACTCATAAGGAGGTGAGTGAGAGGATGTATCACCTGTCAGGGTCTGTCATATTGCATGTCAACTCGGCAGACTACTCTGCTTGGGAGTGGAGATGGAAGTGCTTTGTGCACATGAGTGATAGCGATGAGCGGGATTTTGTGTATTATGAGAAAGAAATGATGCGGTCAGTGGCAACGGCAAACCCAAAGAATTATCAGTTGTGGAATCATAGGAGAAAGCTTGCTATGTTTCAGGGTCCATCATGTCTGAAAGAAGAATGTACATTCACTGCTGCCTGTCTGGAATTCGATGCAAAGAATTACCACGCATGGGCGCATCGGCAAAGTCTGTTGCGAATGTGGGCGACGTCAGCCAATTTGGATGCAGAATTTGCATGTACATCTGAGTTTCTGGAGAGAGATGTAATGAATAATTCAGCATGGACTCAGAGAGCGTTTATCCTGAAACTCGATGCGTGTACACGAACTTTTGACGATGAAATTGCATATGTGACGTCTTTAATACCACGCTGTGTGGAGAATGAGGCAGCTTGGGCTTATTACAAGCACTTGGCTCTGTACAATGCACCCATGCAACGCCATGTAGAAGAATATCTTACGTTTTGTACTGAATGTTTGGATATGTATCCATACAGTATAGAAGTTACTTCAGCTATATTTGACTATTATAGATTGCTTTTACAGCAGATGAGTCAAAGGGATGGTTGTCAGGAAAAGGCTCAAGCATGCAAGGAACGCATGGCAGCTATTCGCAGGAAAATGGTAGCATTTGATCCATTGTGTGCAAATAGATTTACATAATACATTAGCTTATTCGCACCATGTAATTAGATAAATATTCTCCTTCTGGATAGTGTGGGTCTATGGTATGATCTGCCCCTGCTCCCTTTTTTGACAAAATTGTAGCCTTGACTCCAGCTCTGTAGGCTGCTGTTTGAATCACTTTTGAAAATTCCCCTGGAGACTGTGTCATAGCACCAGAACAACTACATGTCATTAAAATACCACCAGGATTGACGACCTTCATGGCTTTGGTATTGAGAGAGACATATTTCCGTGCAGCTCCTGTCAAAGCCTTCCTTGAAGGAGCCAGTTTTGGTGGATCCAACACAAGAATATCCCATGACAGACCCTTTGAGATTGCATTATCCAGGAACTTGGATGCATCTTCCTTGACAAAAGTGACATCTGGGCAGTCATTCATTGCTGCATTCTTTTGAGCAAGTTCCAATGCTGGCCCAGATGAATCTACACCCGTGACTGATGATGCCCCTCCTAAAGCTGCATGTATTGCAAATCCTCCTGAATAGCAACATATATCTAGAACACTTTTACCCTTGCTAAGGTCACGTATTTGTCGTCTATTATCACGCTGATCGCAGTAAAACCCGGTTTTCTGGCCATATGGTGACACTAGAAATGATGCCCCATATTCATACACTGTAATAGGATTTTCTTGCATCGAGGTGCCCTCATCATCGTCTGTATCTATATCAACTCCTTCTAAGCGCAACATATCTACGGCGGGTCTCCAAACGATGTCGGTGCACGTTGACCCCAGGGCCTCTCTAATGGCTTTTTCAATACCCTCTCTTCTGTTCTCAATCCATAATGCCGAGGAACTCACAACAGCGATACTCCCGAAAATGTCTACAATTAACCCAGGGAGAAAATCACCTTCTGCATTTATAAGACGACATGCTGTCGTGGTCTGAGCAGGCTCTCCTTGCTGTAGAAACCCCAGCATTCTGCGCAATGATGCAGCAGATTGAATCCTGGACGTCAGCATATGTTCCACAAACTCATGTGGTAATGAACCATCAAGAGTTTTGACGAGATCAGCTTCATCTCGACAAAACGCCAAGACTCGCACAGCAAACACGGACTCAAGATTGAGTATACCAACACCCAACGGAATCCGCTTGCCATCACATACTACAACCAAGTCTCCATTTGAAGGAGGTGGGCGACCGATGATGCAGTCTATGGCTCCAGGGTAAACTACTACAGATCGTCTATCTCCCCGAAACAAGCGTGCTTTACCCCCTTTAAGAACGACCTTTGCCAAGTCAACAGACTGCTGCTGTTCTTCTTCCACTGCTCCAGTCACGGCACGACAAGAGAACGTCTTCGTTACGCTGCCATTATATGATGGTACACGTTTATGATATATAGTATGGTGATATCTACATGTTGACTGCATCAAAATCGCCACATTGCCGTATTGGGTTTTTTGCACATGCATGGGAATACCATGCACTTGTCTGAAACAAGGGCCATGCCTCGATATGACACCCATTGTGCTATATGATCTATAATAAAGACTAAATCTATTTATATATGGGAGTAATGCCAATATGATGTCTTTTCTTAACAGAAGAAATGGACATCCCTATTCAACACAGCATTGACAAATCATATTTCTCTTTGATTAATGCCCCATACCCTGCCATCCTGCATCGACATATAGTATATAGAAGGTACGTCGATGGTTTGGTCACACGCATCTGCTTGCAGGAGAATGTTCAACGTTGAGGGAATAGGGTTATAACCCTATTTCCTGATCAATGTCCAGCATGATATCAACCACATGCCTTCAAAACGGCGAGCCTTCCTTTCCCCAAACGGGTATAATTCGATACTTTTCTACTATATCATACTATAGTGTAGGTTAGGCTACGTATTGGGAGCAGATTATACAATGCGAGCAAGGTCCAATCTCGCCATGTCACATGTGGCACAGTTGAACGGACCACTGTCTGGCTCTCGCTCAATTTCAATGCCATCAAGAACCTCTCAGAGATTTAATAGAAGATATGGAATTGTTGTATATGCCAAAAAGGGCTTGACGTACACGTCTCTTGAAGGTAACACTTGGTCTGCAGAACTCAGCCACACAAACACTCGAGTTTTGACAGATCCCTGGCTCGTTGGAAACCTTACATTTGGTGGGCTTGACTTCATTTATTCTGGAAGCAAGAAGGTTGCTACGGCAGATACGATTGATCTCGATGCTGTGGCAAAGAACACAGACTTTATTCTCCTGACAATGTCTATAGATGACCATTGTCACAAACCTACATTACAAGCTCTTGTGGAAAGAAATGCCGATCTACCCATCATCGCGTCACCATCTGCAGCAAAAGTCGCTCGTGATATCGGATTTCGCGTTGTATATGAGCTAGATCATGGTGAGGAGGTTGCACTGAAGAATGGAGATGTACGGGTCAAGGCTACCGTGGGAGCACTTGTTGGACCTCCCTGGAGCAAGAGAGAGAATGGGTTTGTTATTACGGAAAAGGATGGAATATCTATATATTATGAGCCTCATGCAGATTATAATCCATCCTCGGTGAAGACTGTTGGGACGTGTGATGTGATCATCACCCCTCCTTGCACCCAAAGTCTCTTGGGATATGACTTGGTTAAAGGCAAGACAGATACCATTCCGCTTCTTGAGATTCTCAAGCCGAAAGCTATTATCGCTTTGATGAATGCAGAATTCGATGGTAGTGGCCCATTAGCTGCTTTGATATCTGAATCAGGAGGACCAGATCTACTTGAACAGCAGATCAAAGATTCTCCCAATGTTGATACAGATACCCAGGTGTTTGTGCCCAAAGCTGGGCAACCACTACAGGTAGACATTTGATTCTTGTTCACACGTTTTTCATATATTATTATTCTTTTATTTCCTTGATAACCCCATCTGCAACCATGACAGCATCTTTCGTAGCCCTGACATTATGTGTTCGGATGATATTTGTGCCATGCATGGCAGAAATTGCCGACACTGCACATGTTGCCCAATCTCTCTCATTAGCTGGGGCGGATTCCCGACCAATCAGCTCGCCTAGGAACCGCTTCCTCGAAGGTCCTAATAAAATAGGTAGATTTTGGTACGGTGCGGGTAAATCGGACCGGAATTTCGGCAGATTTGCGACCAAATCAATGTTGCCCTGAGCTGTCTTTGCAAATCCAATGCCAGGGTCCAAGACTATTCTCCATGACTCAATGCCAGCATCCACGGCCGCATCACATGACTGCTGTAAAGAGAATGCTATATCAGAACATATATTTTTGTATTTGACATTCTCTGGGAGTTGCATTGTCCTTGGGTTTCCACGCATGTGCATCAAGATGTAGCTGACTCCCAGATCAGCAACCACCCTGTACATGTTTGAATCTGCATGCCCTCCCGAGACATCGTTGACTATATTAGCCCCAGCTTCTACTGCTTGCTTGGCTACCCGACTATAAAATGTATCTACAGATATTGGGATATGATCTAATGAGGATTCTTGGCGAAGTGCTTTGATGACGGGTGCTATCCTTGCCCACTCTTCGTCCGGGTCAATCTGCTGGGCTCCTGGTCTTGTCGATTGACCTCCAATATCAATGATGTCAGCTCCTTCTTGAGCCATGCCAATGGCCCCCTGAATTGCATGTTCAACGTGAATATGCTTTCCTCCATCACTAAAGCTATCGGGCGTCACATTTAGAATTCCCATAACACTGGTCTGATGACTCCATGCCCACGTTGACATTGACCCAACGGGCAACACACATTGCAATGACGCGTCTTCCGAGTATTTTCGCAATGCTTTTTCTCCACCCTGATCATTCCAAAGACGTTTAGCCGCAGTCAGATATTTGTCCAATCCTACTGGGACTCTATTTGCATCATCTATTGGTGTCAAATCTGCTAGTGGTCCTTTGACAAAGTCCCTCTCCTGCCATCGTGGATGAGGGATAATCAGCGTTTCGTCTCTCTCCAGGACATTTTGATCCTCATAAAATATGATATCCATATCTATCGGTCGAGGGCCCCATCGAATTTGATCCTCGCCGAAACTCCTGCCAAGCTGCTTTTCTGTGTCTTTAAGAGCAGACAGCAGTGCCAGCGGAGGCAGGCTTGTTTTTATCTCTGCAGCTGCATTAAGGAATGCTGGTTGATCTGTTACATACTGAGGAGCACTCTCATATAATCTAGAGACCTTTTCGACCCGAATATGATCCGAGAACTCTGCCTGAAGCCGCTTGAGTGCATTGCAAAGATTCTGAGCCCGGTCACCCTACAAACCAAGGGACACTGTATCGTGACATCTTGTTTCATAGTTAGACGTGCCATATCATATCGTACCAAGTTGCTTCCTAAAGCAATCGCGACCCTATTCTTCATATTTGGTGCGGAAATACGTGCCTTATTGTTCTGCTCTAAAAGTCAAACAGACTGCGGTGATGGTATTTACGATTGCATCACGAATGCACCGTGCACATCATGCACAATTTGGATAATATATCTACGTATCAAATTATTTAATGGGTACAATGTGAATCTTGACGGTTTCTCAATGAACCCATGCCGATCCAATCTCGCTGTTGGGTACCTCCCAGCAGGTCTCAAGACTTGCATGCACGTTTGTTAACACGCATCTATTCATGCGCATTGGATCACAATTATATAAGGATTTCTTTATAATTGAATTGTACGTTATCCATTGTATCCAAAGGGTGTCGTAATGCGACTTGGAGTGGCTTTGAGTGTGATGTAGGAGAATCTCAATGGGTAGTGCACTCTTTTCTCTTACCTCACGGCATCGTGGAGTTTGTTTTGGGTTCACAAGGGAATCTAATAATGCAAATAGACGTATAAAGCATCCCCATATTGTCAATGCGAGTCATAAAAAGGATGAAACTACGAAAAAGGTGCTTCGAAAAAACCCAAGCATATACGAGTCTCCCGGAAAAGCTACGCCTCTACCGAAACCTTTGAATCGACCCTTGAAGAAACCTGAAGTTCTTGCACCAGCAGGAGGTTGGAACCAACTCATTGCTGCAGCTGAAAATGGGGCAGATGCAGTGTATTTTGGAGTGTCTAGTTTTAATGCACGTGCAAGAGCTGAGAACTTTAGTCCTGCAGAACTTCCAGAGATTATGAAGTACCTGCATGAACGAGGGATGAAGGGATACTTGGTTTTGAATGTACTCGTATTTGATGATGAAATTGTAGATTTGGTAGAGACTGCGCAAAAGGCTAGAGCTGCTTGTGTTGATGCTGTTATTGTTCAGGACCTCGGTGTCGTTGAATTAATCAAAGCTGCTGCCCCTGGCCTTGCCATTCATGGATCAACGCAAATGACGGTGACGAGCTTGGAAGGTCTCAATTATGCTGCAAGCTTGGGCATTGATAGAGTGGTAGTTGGAAGGGAGCTTTCTGTGTCTGATATTGCAGAAGTATCACAGGGAGGTGCGGAGGTTGAGGCATTTGTGCATGGCGCATTGTGTGTTTCGTATTCTGGGCAATGTTTTTCTTCCGAGGCATGGGGAGGTCGATCTGCTAATAGGGGACAGTGTGCACAGGCGTGTAGACTTCCCTATGGGGTGATTGTTGATGGTGAATTGAAAGACTTTGCAGAGCAGTATGTTCTAAGTCCTCAAGATTTAGCTGCAGTAGATTTGATGCCAGAGTTGATTCAGGCTGGTGTTGTATCACTCAAAATAGAGGGCAGACTTAAAGGTCCTGAATACGTTGCTATGACAACAAAAGTGTATAGAAATGCAGTTGATACTGCATGGAGTGCCATAGAGGGTGACAAGAGCATTGACAGGGATGAGCTCTGCTCTCCAGATATGTGGGATAACATGCGAGTGACATTTGCAAGGGCGCAAGATGACCGGTATGGAGGATTGACCCATGGATTTTTGAGTGGGTCTCAGCATCAGAGTCTTGTTCGGGGTAGAAGTCCACGTCACAGAGGGCTTTTTATCGGAAATGTCGTCAAAATTGATAAAAATGGTATTCATATCAACCTGAATTCGGATGTAAAGTTAGGAGATGGTCTTGTCATCGATCAAGGCAGGCCAGAGAGTGAAGAAGTAGGAGGGTCTGTCTTTGAGCTGTATCAGGATGGCAGCAAGGTGACAAAAGCAGCCAGAGGATCTGTTGTTCTTGTACGGATTGGCCAAGTTCCAATAGATTCTTGGAAAGTTTCAGTAGGAGATCTGGTATGGAAAAATAAAGACCCTGCATTAATGAGTGCATTGAAAGCTTCCTATACATCTGTTTCAGCAGCAGGACGCAGAAGAATTCCTCTCAAGGTTCATATCACGTGCACAATAGGCGAGCCTTTGTTGATTCAAGTAGAAACTACACAAGGAAGAAAATTAATTGCTGCAACAGAGTCATGTGTGCAGCCTGCATCCAAAAAGCCAGTTACACAAAAGGATATTGAAAAGGCTGTTGGAGTGCACCTTGGGGACCAGGGTTCATTCGTCATGGAGTCGTGTCAAGTTACGTTTGGTGATGGGGAAGGGAAGGCATTCATTAGTATGAAAGATGTGAAGCAGGCACGGAGAGAGGTCATGGATCAAATAATGTCCGAGGAAGACCCTATGGAATTCCCAAATGCTGCCATGGTGGTACAGTCCATCCGTGACACAATCGCATCCAAGAAATCCCCTCACGGATTGTATACTGGACCACGCCTTCGAGTCTTATGTAGAACACCAGAGCAGGTTATGGCAGCCATTCAAGTAGAATGGCTGGAAGAGATAATCCTGGACTTTTTAGAAGTAAAGGGGCTGGCAAAGAGTTGTGAAAGAGTTCGTAGAGCAGGTAAACGTGTCATCGTCGCTACCCCTAGAATAATGAAACCAGATGAAAAGCATCTATGGCTATATTACGTCAAACTCGGTGCGGATGCACTGCTTGTCAGAGGAACTGGAATGATTCACCACTTTATGCAGCTTGGGGGACCAGGAACTCTGATTGAAGAAGGAGACAACTCACCCATACCTTCTCTACAAGGGGATTTCAGTCTCAATGCAACAAATGTCGTGACAGCAGACCTTCTTCTAAATTCTGGTTTAGAGTCATTGGCCCTTACATATGACTGCAATTCTGAGCAGATTTGTAGTATATTACAATCATTGGGTGAAAGAAGCAACCAGGTGGAAATCATATGCCATACAAATCTTCCAATTTTTCATACAGAACATTGCGTCTTTGCCAGGTTTCTATCTGAAGGAAATTCATACCTAGATTGTGGAAGGCCCTGCGAGAAACATACCCTCCACATCAGAGATCCAGCGACATCACGAGACCACCTCATTGAAGCTGACATGGGATGTCGAAATACAGTCTTTGAAGGATCTTCCCAAACTGCAATCGACTATATGGAAGTATTTTCACAGTACAATGTAGGCATATATAGGATTGAACTCGTAGACCAACCAGCAAGCATTGTTAAAGACATCCTCGAGGGGTACAGGAGCATCCTCCAGGACCCACATGCCTCACCCACAGAATTTTCCAACTGGATGCAAACCATCCCTGATGCCAATGGAAGATGCCATGGAACAACATCTGGATCCTTCCGAGTTACACAAGAACAATCAAAGAAACACATGAAGAAAACTGCCGCCTCATTGCGTACATGATTGATTATAATTATTTGTACGAGTACTTTTTCTTGTCATAATGTAAGTCAACACGTGCACTTCCCAGATTTATAATCTTCGGACATCCATCTCTCTACAAAAACCAAATCATACAACATCGTGAGCAACCAGAAACATACATCAACAAGAAGAAACAACATACATCCTTTTCCAAACGGGTACATTCTTTACAATAATAGGCATCTGCCACACCAACACCTCCACAGACAACACAACGTCCAGCATACGATCCATAATTACATTCATCACATACTCTCACGATTGTCGAAGGCTTTACAAAGCTATCACAAATCACGCAGCGCCCATCACCTACATAGTAGTTGATATTATATATAAGAGACTTGCAAAGGTTTGAAAAACAACTAGAACCGAAATGACAGTCACGTAGCGACCGTAGGTTTCCTCTAGATCATTAAAAATATTGACTTTATGTAAAACAAAAACGTACAACGTTCACAGACTCTACCTATCGCTATCCCAGGCTGTTTCCGGCACATTATCAAATCTTGGTGATGCTTTGCCATGCTGCTGCTATGTTCTCAACAAAAGTCACCTCATCCAGTGGTACATAAATAAACTGTTGTGTATTAAATAGATATGAGTGATATTATTTATTTTCAAGTCTTACAATCGGATAACTCTCTGTAGAGAGATTGAAATAGAAACGTTGAAAATCTCTCCAGGTCAACGACATGCATGGTGCAGAGTCTCATAACATCTGCAGACAATCCTGTCGTCATGGATACTTTATACACCACTGTTTGCATTGGATCAGTCAGTTCTATGGATGTTTCATCAGTTGACGGGATCACTGCCTGTACGATGGCATGAAAAAAGGATGGGCTTCTCATGACAGACTTCAACTGGTCCATGGTCACTTTGCCAGAGGATAGAATCGTCTCAACGGCGTCGCCTCGCCGTGATGATTTTGGAATCCATGAGGATACTATATCTGCCTTTACGTTGAAAAGAATCGCGATCTCGACTGCCATGTGTTCCAGATGAAGTGGGGGCATCAGATCTTGGATTTCAAACACGACAGTGTCTCTGCTCACATGTGGCAATGCCATGCACGCATTACCATGTACGATTGTTTCATTCGTTTCACATACACTCATTGTACAATGATACTCTGTGTGTATCATGATGTACATTGCCACGGTTGACTTCCAGTCAACAGAATCCTGAAAGGATGGTGGTTCTTGTGTTCGCCGTCGAGTTGTCACATTCTTTCCATCCAATGCTACGAAAAATATCAAATCATCCTTGGTCGGCACATCTGTCTTTGAAATGTCATACACCAAGATTTTGAAACACTCAAACCATTGCTGCTGTGGCCAAGGTTCACCAGTCTGCCCTTGTTGTCCTGATATTTGCCGGGAAACCTCAGTCAGAGTTGATAACCACACAGACTCTTCCATGCCAGGCGACACACAATGAATGAATATGAACGGCACTGCCCTATTCTACCCTATTCTGAGAATGGCAGTTATCTATATCTACCTGAGAGCAACCATGAGGACCAACCATGGGAATATGCTTTGTCGTTTCCAACAAGGTCCTTTCTCTCGTACCCAAGGTCAGATCGTTACGATACACATGGGTGCAGGGTGCACTACGTAATGATATGGTTACTTATACTTGTGATACGATTCGATCCCTAGACCCACGCATGTAGACAACCAAACCATCTGCCTTTTTCACGATTCGACCTGAGGACTCTCGAGAGCTCTCGAGCTCACCTGCATCCATGGTGTACGTGAGGATCACACAATGCCTGCGTATATGATGGACGATTCTTGTCAATTACCATACAGAAAATCTATATAGTATATGTTACAAACAATTTAAGACAGGGAAGCAGTATCTGGATGGACAGTGACCGAATTGTTTGATTCACTGAGTCTGCACATGTCTGCCATGAGAACCACACGCGGTCTGATTCCTTTTCCAAGGCTTCTAACGTCGTTATATCCTCAACGATATTCAATTAAAATGGATGCATTAGGACGGAGGACACTCCGCTGCCCTGTAGATGGTACATTGTCTCGTGGATATGCTCAGTCGTGGTATGGTGTTGGCCGTCGTCGTATGTCTGTGCCTGGGAGGATAGAGACGATGCGTCGGACGTATGCTGTTGCGAGTGATCGAGTAGATCTGCCAAAGAATTTCAATCCTGTGGAGGCGGAACAGCGGTTGTATGACTGGTGGGAATCTCGTGGGTACTTTATGCCAGATGAGGAGGCATCTGGGGAGCCATTTACCATCCCCATGCCTCCGCCGAATGTGACGGGTAAACTGCACATGGGGCACGCGATGTTTGTGACGCTTCAGGATATAATGGCACGATATCAGAGGATGCAAGGAAGGCCGACGTTCTGGGTACCTGGAACGGATCATGCTGGTATTGCAACACAAATGGTGGTGGAGAGGATGTTGGCAGAGCAGGGGACGTCCAGACAAGAGATGGGTCGGGAAGCGTTCGAGGAGAAAGTATGGGAATGGAAAAATCAATACGGTGGATATATTACACAGCAGTTGAGGCGACTTGGAGCGTCGTGTGATTGGAGTAAGGAGAGGTTTACGCTTGATGATGGACTGTGTGATGCCGTGGCAGAGGCATTTGTGCAGCTGCATGACAAGGGCCTGGTGTACAAAGGGTCATATCTCGTGAACTGGGCCCCGGGGCTTCAGACTGCAGTGTCTGATTTGGAAGTAGAATATTCTGAAGAACAGGGAACATTATATTATTTCAAATATCCAATTGAGGGTTCTGACGAAACTGTTCCTATTGCGACAACACGGCCGGAAACAATTCTTGGAGATACAGCACTTGCTGTGCACCCAGATGATGAGAGGTTTGCGCATCTGATTGGAAAAAAAGCAGTTGTACCTCTTTCTGGAGGACGAACGATTCCAATCATTGCTGATACCTATGTTGATATGGAGTTTGGAACTGGTGCATTGAAGATTACCCCAGGGCATGATATCAATGATTACGAGTTGGGGAAACGACATGACCTGGAGATTATTAACATCATGAATAACGATGGAACTCTGAATGCTGCGGCAGGTGTGTATGAAAATATGGATCGATTTGATGTGCGTAAGACTCTCTGGGCCGACTTGAAGAGTCAGGGATTGGCAGTGAAGGAAGAAGCACATACTCAGCGTGTTCCGCGATCTCAGAGAGGAGGTGAGATTGTTGAGCCTCTTGTTCGAGAGCAGTGGTTTGTCAAGATGGAAGGTCTTGCAAAGCCAGCATTAGAAGCGGTGACAAGTGGAGAAACACAGATAATACCCGAGCGATTTGAAAAGATTTATAGAATGTGGTTGGAGGACATTAAAGACTGGTGTGTCTCCAGGCAGTTATGGTGGGGACACAGGATACCAGTATGGTATGTGTTTGAAGACGACGCATCTGCTGAGGCGTCACGTGGAGTTTCAGATAGATATGTAGTCGCAAGAAATGGAGACGATGCTTTGAAGAAGGCGCAAGAAGAGTACGGAGGACATGTTGTCCTCCGTCAAGAAGTGGACGTTCTTGATACTTGGTTTTCGTCTGCTTTGTGGCCATTCAGTACACTTGGGTGGCCTAATACAGAGTCAAAAGACTTAGTAAAGTACTATCCAACATCTGTGATGGAAACAGGGCATGATATCTTGTTCTTCTGGGTGGCTAGAATGATGATGATGGGTATAGAATTTACTGGCAAGGCGCCATTTAGCACAATATACCTTCACGGTCTTGTGAGGGATGAAAAGGGTAGAAAGATGTCCAAATCTCTAGGAAATGTCGTAGATCCGGTAGAAACTATTGAGAAATACGGTGCAGATGCTCTGCGATACAGTCTTGCCACCGGCACATCGCCAGGACAGGATTTAAATCTCTCATTGGACAGAGTGAATGGATCAAGGAACTTTACAAATAAGATTTGGAACGTTGCCAAGTTTGTCCTATTTTCTCTCGAACAAGCAGATATTAATATGGGAGGGCAGAAATGGAACGAAGTATCAAGATCATCGTTTATGACAGCGGATAGTATTTCAAGTATGGACCTACCAGAGCGTTGGATTATTTCACGGTTGCATGAGACTGTCGACCTGAGCACCAAAGCCCACGACAAGTTCGATTTTGGTGAAGCCGGAAGAATCTTGTATGATTTCATCTGGTCTGACTATGCAGATTGGTATGTGGAGACTGCCAAATCTCGTCTCTATGGAACCGATGCCAATGCTGCAGAGACAACACGCCGGGTCCTGGTCTACTCTTTTCAAAGCATTCTAAAAATGGCCCATCCATTCATGCCATTTATCACAGAAGAGCTTTGGCAAGCCATTCCAAACACCGAAAATGCTCTGATTGGAGCAGCATGGCCTTTGACCGGTGGCATTGTCGATGCCGAGGCTCTGGATGCATTCTCTGCATTCCAGTCGACGATTCGATCCATTAGGAATGCCAGGGCAGAATATGAGGTTGAACCTGGCAAGAAGATCGAGGCAACCATCGTCACAAGCTCACCCGACATACATGCATACTTTGAGCAAGAGCGTCAATCGTTGGCACTTTTGGCGAAACTCGATGGTGACAAGCTAACAATCAAGGAAGGCACTGTGAAGAAGGAAAGCAGCTCTGACTCCAAGCAGATTGAGCTTGTTGTCAAGGAAGGTTTAGAAGTCATATTACCATTAGCAGGTTTGTTTGACTCGTCAAAAGAAATCGAGAGGCTTCAGAAACAAGCCGAGAAAATTTCAAAAGAATTAGATGGCCTGGAAAAGAGATTGTCAAACAAGAGTTTTGTGGACAAGGCCCCAGAAAAGGTCGTTGCTGAAGTCAAGGCATCAGCCAAGGAATTATCAGATCAATTGGCAGTGATTCACGAAAAGATAGAGAATTTCAAAAATTCATAATAGTTTCTTGCATAGTAAAAAGAATGTTAAAGATCCAACACCTGTATAACCGTGTTGACATCCTTGTCACCACGTCCACTACAGTTGAGAACAATGCGAGTACCTGGATCTACTGTTGGACACAGTTTATCCAAGTATGCCAATGCGTGTGATGTTTCCAAAGCTGGAATGATACCTTCAAGTTTTGAAACAAGTTGGAAAGCATCCAAAGCTTCCTTGTCCGTCACAGAGTGATATTCTGCACGGCCAATATCCTTCAAGAATGAGTGCTCTGGCCCAACACCTGGATAGTCCAGGCCAGCTGAGATGGAGTGTGGATCCACAACCTGTCCCTCATCATCTTGGATCAAATAAGAGTATGATCCATGAAGAACACCTGGTCTTCCTTTTGTCAATGTTGCTGCATGCTTTGGAGTGGTCACTCCCTCACCTCCTGCCTCAACTCCAATTATGCGAACCTCAGTGTCATTAATAAACTCATCAAACAGTCCCATGGCATTTGAACCTCCTCCAACACAAGCCACAAGAACATCAGGCTTACCACCCCACTTTTCCATAGCCTGTTGACGAGTCTCCTTTCCAATACA
>PJEL010000535.1_pt1 | contig 44735 bp, 32 predicted proteins | sample 1853271 | NCBI WGS metagenome assembly PJEL01 (sample SAMN08108733, study PRJNA415343) | Invertebrate metagenome, whole genome shotgun sequencing project. | host: Globobulimina | place: Sweden: Gullmar Fjord | collected 2015-08
CAACGGATGGTGAATGCCCATCACATCTGTAGGAAACCCTTCACGTGGTCCTAGAGCAGTGTATTCTCCTGTGCACTCCTACAGAAGATGCCCTCAAACAGACCGCCTCATATGTTTCCACAGGTGGGGAAGAGGAGACATAGATACATGCACATATAAGAAAGTCAAATCGGACATCAGGCGATCAAACCCACGATGGTCGACGATCCAAGAAAAACCGTTACACGGGATCCCTTAGATCTGTCGCGTGTTCATATACCATGGATCGCAGCCCCAAGGGACATCGGTACCATGCAAATATATGTATGTGTCATGAAACTATGGCTATTGCCCTCGTACAATAGTAGCAGGGTGGTGTCGAGCCGTTGGGTCTGATGTGATCGCTTCCCGGCGACGACCCCAACGCAGAGAACACCTCCAAACTATGCTCACACGTCTGCAGAACTATTATAGTGTACGAGTGCAATATATACTCCGGCCTGAAAAAAATTTTTTTACAAATTTTTTTCTTTTCATATGCCTGCAAACGTGCCGGCACTTTTTTCGATGGTTTTTTTTTCAATTTCCAAGCTTGCAATTGCAATTGCAAACGCCAATTGGCGCTTGGCCAAGCTGTCCATGGACATTTTCAGTTAGAGAATCCAGGTTGTTCTTCTCTCCATCTAGCATATGCCACCAGGATTTGGATCCATGAATATACTGCAACCATACAGAGTCCTTCCAAGGACATATACATGCAATGACGAGATACTATGCATCATGGACTGATGTGAGTATGCCATATGGCCATGGGCTGACTACCATGCACCAGCAAGGTGCGTACCAATACACGTGACCACATCATGTTGATTTCTATAGCAGATGCCTGCACTCCAAAAGATCAGTATAACAAATTAAACGAATACAGTGCACCAGTGTATTCATTGTTGTGGTCCATCTGTGTCACAATGAACTCGACCTTGTCAGTGCTGTCAGCGCACACACAGGTACGCTAGAGATCAACACATTCCTGCAGTGCTACGGGGATATAATCGTTTCCAACTGTGATATATATGTACATAGTATCTATTTAATGCCTTATATATGGATATGCAGAATGTTATGCAGTCGACGTTCGTTCAGCTCAAGCAGTTTCTGCCAGAAAAATGGGAGGAGAGCCTTGCTGTAGAGAATGTATGGAACAACATTGTTCTCAAGCAAGAGATGCCAAGTTTGGGATCAATCATGATGTATGCTGCTGTATTCCTAGGCGTATATATTGTGATGGAACAGTTGAGGTTCAAACTGAAGCGGAGGACAAGTGGTGGCAAGGGGATCCCCGGTCCTTCCCTTCCCATCCCCTTCCTTGGAGGTCTGATTGAAATGGTGAAAGATCCATACGCTTTTTGGGAACGTCAGCGTGTGTATGCAGAGCGTGGAGTCTCCTACAACTCTCTGTTTGGTCAATTTATTGTATTTGTGACCGACCCCATTAAATCCAGAGAACTTATGGTTGTGAATGACCCTGATAAAATGCTCATGGTACTGCATCCATCAGCAAAAAATATTCTTGGAAAGAATAGTATGGCGTTCGATCATGGACCTGCACATAAGAATATCCGCAAGTCATTCTTATCCTTGTTTACAAGAAAAGCTCTCTCAGTCTATGTCCAGCTCCAAGATGGAATCATTAGAAGACACATGTCAGAGTGGCTGAGAGAACACCAAGGTAAGGAATTTGAAATTCGTACCTACTTGAGAGATATGAATTTGATGACATCACAAGAAGTGTTCGTTGGTCCATACTTGGATGACCCAGAGACAAAGAAAAAGTTCACTCAGGGATACTTGGCCATGACTGAAGCATTCCTTGCCTTCCCACTTTGCTTCCCTGGAACAACTGTCTGGAAAGGTAGACAGGGACGTATCTTTGTTTTGAAAACACTTCAACAGTGCGCGAAACGGGCAAAGGTGTATATTCAAAAGGGAGGAGAACCACGTTGTCTCTTGGACTTTTGGGTTGCAAAGTGCTTGGAAGAGATCAAAGAAGCCAAAGAAGCTGGTCAGCCAGCACCAGAACATACATCAGATCATAAAATGGCTGATGCTATTCTTTTGTTCCTGTTTGCATCACAGGATGCTTCTTCTGCTTCCCTAACATGGACTGTAGCATTGATGGCAGATCATCCTGATATTTTGGCCCGTGTCAGGGCAGAGCAGTATGCTGTGAGAGGAAAGAATTTGGATACGGTTATCAATGGAGATACAATGAATGAATTGAAGTTTACAAGACAGGTGGTGAAAGAGATTTTGAGATTTAGAGCTCCAGCTCCAATGGTGCCCCAGATGACATACAGCACGTACCAGTTGACTGAGGATTATGCCTTGCCGAAAGGAACTCTTGTATTTCCATCCGTCAATGCGGCATGTCTTCAAGACTTTACCGAGCCATTGAAATTCGACCCAGATAGATTTGGAGAACACCGCAAGGAGGATCTGGTTCATGCCAAGAACTACTTGGTATTTGGTGCTGGTCCACATTACTGTGTTGGTAAGGAATATGCCATCAATCAGCTCGTGACATTCTTGTCTTTGATATCCACAACATGCGACTGGACAAGACGCAGAACAGAAAAGAGCGATGAGTGGAAGTATTTGCCAACAATCTATCCATATGATACATATGTCACCCTCACAAAGAGAACTGATCACTCAAAGGATGTGGCATCTGTGATTGACCCACATGCATCCAAACAGTAACAGTCATATTGGATATTTCATGACATTGGTAGATTACACACATTGATTCATTCATTCATTCATTTTATATTTGTAAAAGAAATTAACTCGGTAAACGTCCAAACCCAACAGCATTAAGCATGTCCTGTTCCTCCTTTGTTACTACAGGTAGCGTACGATGTCCATCTACTATACCTCTCTGCGCGAGACGACGCCGTTGTGAACCACGAGGATCCAAAAGCCCTTTGGGCCCAGTCAGCATGGTGCACATCTCCTCAACAGACTGCTTCCATAGCTCATGATTCTCCGACTTTTTTTCCTTCAGGTATATCTCAGTATACGTCGCATGCTGCTCAGGATATAACCTCGACGCAAGCATGATTGGCACAGTCACAGAATTCTGTTGATTCACACTCTTTGGGTGTACAGCATAATGATGAGACACTGGCCTTAATTCATCTTGCAACTGCTGCAGTTGTACATTCATCACAGCCATTTTATCCACCACATCATTCCTACGTACGTATATATATATATATATATATAGAGAGAGAGAGAGAGAGTAGATTGGATGTCGATATCACATCATGAAAAACACCAAACAAGGAGAAGAAGGAGAACAGGCAAACCACATACCAGTGTAAAGACCAAGGTGCATATCGAAGAATAAACAGCAACTCATCAATATTCTTCTCAATATCCACCGACCGCGATCTAATATTAGACAAATTTAATTGTCCTGGACGATTCCCCATCAGCATATCATCACTAGCATGTTTACTATGTTCTTGCTTTTGAGATTTCTCCTCGTTGGATTCCATCGTCGTTGAACGTTCTTCTTGAAGACGTGATTTGTTTACTATCTACATGACATTATCTCTTGTTTGTTTATTTGTTTCTGTATTGAAATGATTCTATGGATTGTATTTCGAGCCCCTTTTATACAGGTGAAACTTTTTTCTTGGTCAAAGCAAAGCTCCAAGCCTTTACTAAAGGCTCGACTCGAAAAGTACGCATCCATCATCACATCATATTCGTGTTGCAACCCAATTGGGTCGGCTACCCATGCATGATCAATTAATGAGTCAATCGGTCAACACTCTCTTGGACTGCCCAGCACTTGTCAAGAACAGTATGGCTCCAGGTCCAGCACCTCCTTCAAGTGCAGGCGTTCTCTCCCACCCCACTGGATATCATATGACTCTCCATCTTCTTCTTTTTGTGCTGATCATGGGTAGATTCATGTAGAGTAGGTACTTTGGAGTGTATTATGTTTTGTGTTGACAACACTGTGGATCCCCCTTGCTTCCTCTTGGTATATCTGTATCCCCCTTCCTGCATGATTGCCAAGCTTAAGAAGCCGGCATGGAAGCTACGACGAAAGAGCCATTGGGTGCAACCTCCTCCCACGGGCCCTTGTTTGTGTTGAACTCACCTCTGACTACAACTCAAACATCACAGTATTTCATTCTAAGTGATACGTACACGTAAAAGAAGAAAACGTTTCTTATATCACTCAAGTTCCCTAAAGACAGTGTTGTTGCAAGTCTTACGCGTCCTTACAAAACCAGGTCACGTATCAACGCTACAAATTGTCTTTCTGGCTCTACATTTGTGCAGACACGTAAAGAAAATATAAATCTCATCATACGTACAAGGCGCAATGAGGTGGTACAGGCACTGAGTGCACGAGACGGGTGCGTCATAGAAGCGATCCCCCGCGAGAGAGTGAGAGGGATAGAGAGACCCGCCAATTGCATTGGATGGAATAGTCATCGGTTGTAATCTATCATCTAGATATATATAAAAGAAGGCATCTTGTCTCCATGACGGGCACGTCTCCAGCGTCAAGGGTGGCACTGTGCCTGAGTGTCGTGATAGGTCTCTCACACATGCTACCCAGAGGATACGGACGCTCGTTGCTGCAGACAGATGCAGACTATTTTGATGTTGTTATAGAATGTAGTGAAGGGCATGCATTTGTCATGTCCAATCCTTCCCCTGTATTTGTTGTGGATTTTGGTAGGAATATAACTGAGAAGAATCCCTTAAAGCTGTTTGATATCAAGGGATCGAATAGAGTAGATATCGTATATAGTCAGTCTCTAGGCTTGATGTATGTCTTGGCTGCGGTTACAGACAAAGATTCTGAAGGGTATGTGAGGTTGACTGTCCATCAGGGTGTCACGGAGGATTTGAATGGACAAGCGAATGGCTTTGCCGAGCATGAGGTGTATTATGCCCCTGTTGGATCAGGGCAGGGTGCAAGTGTCATCTCTGATATAGCTGGATGGGGAATGCTCGGAGGATTAGCATTGTCTTTTGGAGCCACCCTGATTTCCCCGACAGCTACTCTTGGTATAGGGGCCATAAACTTTGCTGGATTTGTACAGACATTTTATATGTCAGGGAATTTACCTATATCCAATATGCCTGAAAGCTATAGGGCTGCGACGCATGGGACAGTCGCATCATGGGTACTGTTGAATCCCCCTGTTGGGCCAGCAGCACAAGAGTCGGTTATGGATGTAGAACAAGCGAGTGCGAGGGCGTTGTTGGCTGATCTGACAGTGACATTCCCATATCCTCCTGTGAATATTACATCCCTACAAGAAGATGGAAGTGTAAATGACACGCCAGGACTGGGTGATGATGAGGTGGCTGAGTCAAACCTTCTTCCAACTCGGGAACTTATTGATGAGAATGGAGAGGTGGCGAATCCATTTGAGGATGATGAAGAAAGAACCATTACCAATGATGACGTTGCAGATCCTGGAGATGAAAGCACACAACGTCCTGAAGAGGTTCAACCTCAAAAGACTGAAGAAGATGACAATGAAGAAAATGAGGACGAAGAGGTTCAACCTCAAAGGCCTAAAGTAGGTGACGAGGAGCCAAATAAGGATGAAGAGGTTCAACCTCAAAGACCCAAAGTAGGTGACGAGGAGCCAAATAAGGACGAAGAGGTTCGACCGCAGAGGCCCCAAGAAGATGAGGGCAACGAGGTCGACGGGGTTCAACCGCAAAGTCCTGAAGAAGATAGTAATGAGGGAAATGAGGATGAAGGGGAAAGGCCTCAGGAAGTTGATGGAGGACAGCCTGAAGTGGTTGATATACAGACCCCTGAGGAAGTTGTTGTTCAAGATCCACAAGAGGATTCCACGCCCATGGTGGATGACATAAGCAACGATGGAGTGGATGATGATGATGATGATGCTGAGGAGGAGGAGGAGGACGCCGATGATGATGATGATGATAACAATCAGTTCAACGTTGTGGAAGCCCTGATTGGAGGTGGAAGTGGGGATTTAAGTGGGGAGGAGGAAGAGTTATACGATGATGATAACTATGTTTACACTGATCCAGCATGGCTCACAATTGTTACAAATCCTGAACACCCATATTGGGGATCAAATTATAGTCCAAGCAAAGGAGAACAACAGGTAGATGACGCCTTGAATGAATACGAGGAGGATTTACTAGAAATAATTAAGGAAGACAGTGCCAAAATTCGTCCTCGAAAAGGTATGGGTCAAAATAAGATAGGGTCGAGGCGAAGAAAATTGTTGCTGGCTGACCCAATAGCATCCCTTGGAAGCTCTGGATTTAGCTATGTAATAGTTTCAGCAACGTCAGAGGATGTTTCAAACAATACATTGGCAGAAAAGCCGTCAGATACGGTTGGATCATCCATAATGTCCAGAATACGCGCCATTGAAACATCAGGGAACAGTGGAGCATCTATGGATGCATATAGGCTTGATGTGTTGTGGAATGTACTCTTCTGGTCGTCAATCCTTATCCTGGCAATCTTTGCAGTCCATGTCAGTATTATTGTGTTGATAACAAAGGTATTCAAGCACAATACTGTACCCAAAATGTTACATATTCCAAGGCTTGAACTACTTGCATTCACTATGATCCTACCAATGATTGCAGCAGCTGGTGCATCTGCTTTGAAAGCTGATTCTGCAGGTGCCATCATTGCAGGGGTCTTCTTTGGGATCCTTCTTCCTTTTGGATATCTTTTTGCAGCTAGCTTTTTCCTCATATTTGCCATCATTAGACCGACCATATCAAAGCGCAGAGCTGTATATGTGGTTCAGCATGATGGAACTTTTGATGCACCATCCGATTCATACAGTCGCGATGATAATCCAGTTGCCGAGTCCAGCAGCAGTAGTGAGACAGGCATCGAAACTTCCATCTTGGCCAGACAGAGAAGAGATGGAGCATCATCTGAAGAATCTGTTCCTCAACATCAAGGCCGCTTCAAGGTCTCAAAGTTCCTGAATAAGTGGCTTTTCTCTCCCGTGTTTGGTTTCTATCCACTGAATCTGTCACATGACGAACATGATCCAACATGGCTTGGCAGATCAAAGCCAGATGCACCGTTTGTCAAGAGATATGGATGCTTTTTTGAGGATACGCATGGTCCACAAGTTTGTAGAGTAAGTTCGAGGTATGAAGCTGCAGACCATCTCAATGCAGAAACTGTTGGAGGTGGCATTTTAGTCCCAGTAGGAGCAGAAGGAGTTATGGAGATTTTGCAGGCATTCGGTATTATTTTTGCAGCAACAAAAATGGTCTTGTTTGCAGTCATTATCAATGCCCCAGGTGGGGTCAACAATATCGCCCAGGTAGTCATACTGGCACTAGTAGCACTTTTCCACATTGTCTATCTGCGAGTGTGTGCACCATACCGATTAGCAATAGAACTGGCAACAGAGATTCTGGCTGCAATTTGTGATATGGCAGTGTTCATTTGCGGCATCATACTTGTTACAGTTGAAACATGGAGTCCTGAAGCCAGACATGACATGGGAACTGCAATGCTGGTGCTACAAGCATTTGGTTTCCTCACCTTTATATCTGTGCGTGTATGCCTAGCACTTCGCACAACAGCATTAACACTTGGACCAATGGTCAAAAATTGGTATAGATCCAAGCATTGAAATGACTAGTTTCTATCATTTTACATACTTTTACATGTTATACCTCTAGTAGATAATTCTTATACAAACCAAGATGGATGAATTATCCAGTGGGTCGTAGTTTTGAGTTTCCCCACCCTTTGGGGTTGTCATCTTTGAAGTCATCCCAGGCTCTGCATTTTTCAACATCATCATCATCATCACTCTCCTCACGCTTCTTCACGACTTCCTTCTTTGATCTTGATATTTCTTCTGCCTTCATGCGCTCCATTTCCATTTCTCCAAATTCTTCTACTGTATACGTGGGCAGTATATGAGAAGGCCGAAACACATCCTTTCTCAATGCATCACGTTTATTCTCCAAACCTTGCACTGCATTCTTCAGCTTGTCGAACAACATCGCTGTATCATCACGCTTCTCTGACATCATTCTCTCGTGCGCTTCCCGTTCCGACTCTCCCATAGTCACTGCAGCATCCAACATCACCACCTCTCGACCCACCATGTGTCGCGCACCAAGAGCCTTTATGACATACCGATTCACCATCATTAGCACAATTGGCCTTGCTTCATCCTCAGATACACGTTGAAGGATTTCCATATCTCGTTTCAATTGTCGCTCGATTTTGAACATTTCTATCTTCTCTTCTCTAGACATGCTCCCACCCAACATACTTGCATGCATCTCTTCCTTCTCTTCCCCCTCAATACAAGCCTCCACGATCCGATGTATCCGTGGCTCTAGCACTTTATATTCTACACATTGCTCTAAGAATCGATCATAATACGCGAGTGCCATCCTCTTGCTCCGCAGAAGCGACTTTTTTTCTTCACCTCCTTGGGAGTCATATGCCAGGGCAAGGTAGTATGGCACATTCAAACACCGCAGGGATAGTACATGCAGGTCGTCAACCTCTTCATTTTTTGAAAACATATCTAAATGTTCTATCTGCTCTTCCAACGCTTTCAGCGACGAGAGGGAGCAAGGACCCTCTGCCACATGTCCTGACAGTGTCCCATCCACCCCCACCACCTTTTCAATCTCTGCCAATGTCTCTGTCAGAGACATATCCACCGTCATTCTTCTTTTATATACGTATATTGGAAATTGGAAACCCCAAAATGTACGTATGGATTCTTCTTCAAGTTTTAAAACGAGTTTTCAAAAAAAAAAAGTAGATAGACCAACGACAATTGCAATGGATCAATATATGGATCGTTTCTGTCAGGTATGAGACAGAATTGAAACTCTTTTATACTTGTATTTAATATAAACATCGAGTACCGCACCAGACATTCCGTGTGAGGAGATATTGGCAATGTCTTTACTCTGACAAAACCCTGACAAGAAACACTTCACGGACTGTTATATCACAATGGATGGACGTCCATCGTATCTGGCAACGCTTTTACGGAAAGCATATCCAATGACAACGGATCTTTTGGTTGATAATCAAAAAGCAACACGAGCAGATGTCATCGTTCTGTGCCTGCACTGCATGATGGTGGATCATGGATATACCCCAGTGGACATGGAGAATTTCAAGCCTTTGCATTCACCATACACCCCCCCTGAAGGATGGAATTCATTCCAGGACGAGTGGGTGGTGATATATGCGAGGAAATATAGCCCCAGTAGATTTAGGTTGCATTGTGCCATCCAAGCACATACAGGCAGACTCTTTGTCCATGCCTCGGAACAAGAAGTATCTCCTGATGATGGATCTACATCCATAAAGCCATCCAATATTCAAGTGTTGGGTCTTCAACTTGGAAATTATACAGCTTGTAAAGAAGAAGGCAGTGTCATGGAGACTGGAATGGCATGGGAAGAGTGCTTGCAGAATGAAAGAACACTGAGAGAAATGTTTCATGAATTTGTCCTGCTTCCTCTTTCCAGCCATGCAACTCAGGACAACGCAGCAGCAGCAGCAGCAGAGCAACAACAGCAACATACAAAACAAGATGGTTTCACAATGTTGTCATCAGGTGGAATATATACATCACCAGGAATTCTCCTGGCAAGCCTCATAGGAATTACTGGAATCACCTATATTGGGTATGTTTATCTATCTTCTCGTGCCACCAAGATACGACAATGACAATATACATGCATTATTTAATCAGTAATGTAACATTCTACACTATATCTGTTGACGTACGTACGAATGTAACCAAACTCTTAACTTAATTTTCAAATTTGAAGCAGCAACGACATGGAGACAGCAGAGACCGCAGTTGCATCTACGTCATCACCAGATGATTCCATTGAACCAGAGATGAAGGAAGAATTAATGGCATTAGGGAGGATCACGCATGCTATGGAGTCATTTGCTGGATTGGCATCTTTGGAAACGGAACGATGGGCTCGAAATCTCGAGAGGTTGTCAGAGAGACACAAAAGCCTCGTGGAATCTGATACAATATACTCAACAGAGAATCCAGCATTGATTGAATCTGTGCATCATAATGATATGTTTCTGAGATCCATGCTTGAATGGTTGTCAGAGGAGGGACCTTTTCCTCTTCACAAGGGCCTAGAGGCCAGTGAGATGTGGAGATTGGAACATGGGTCACGGGTATCTCCAGCAGACTTTGAAAAAGTAGTCTATGTGTTGAAGAATATCGCACGGGATTGGTCTGTGGAATACAGTGAGGAACGAGAGACATCGTATGGTTGCATTTGCAGAGCATTGGATGAGGCCTTTCCAGGCCGTGGGGAAGAAGGAGAAATACCACGTGTGCTTGTTCCCGGGTGTGGTTTGGGACGGTTATGTGTAGATATAGCATCTCGTGGTTTTGATGCATCAGGGAACGAACATAGTTATTTCATGCTGTTGACCACAGCATATTTCTTGAATGGTCTGGTGACCCAGGATCAATGGACAATATACCCATGGGTGTTGCAGACGAGTAACATGCGATCTTTCAAGGACCAGATTCGGCCGATATCATTTCCTGATATAGTACCGTATGATGTGATGAGCACGTCGCGTGGGAGTCTGTCAATGCTTGCAGGGGATTTTGTCGATGTGTTTTCTTCAGAAGATTTTAAAGAATATTACAACGCTGTGGTGACATGTTTCTTCTTGGATACGGCGCATAATGTGATAGAATATATGGAATTACTCTGGGATGTACTGGAACCTGGTGGTATCTGGATACATTTTGGACCATTACAATGGCATTGGGCTGATGCCAATACCTACCTGAGTGAAGAGGAAATTTCGATAGAGCTACCACTGGATAAGGTTGTTGAGATTGCAAAGAACATTGGTTTTATCTTTGATGATGACATCAAGGATGGAATTCCATGTCCATACATGTCAGCACTCAATGGGATGAGACCCCAGGTGTATGATTGTGCCTTTTGGAAGGCTCGAAAACCCAACCATGACTTGGCATGATACTTGGTTCATCGTGCCCTCGTTGTATCATCAAACCTAATATCAAACTGTTTTTTTAACAATGCTAAAACACGATATGGGATTATATTATTGGTTTCTTGGTGCGCTGTTGGTCCAGTCTTGTCTGATCTCGGCTTCAGGACAAACGTGCAATGAGGACCTCTATGCAATCGTCGAGACTCTTCCTGATGGATCAAATCTTGCTCTGGGTACTAATGTATCGTACCAAGGTGCATCTATTCAAACCTACATCAGTCTACCATCGGAGGCAGAGTCATGCAATCAAGGTCCAGAGAGTGTTGGAATCCGAATCACCGCTCCAGATGGTCTTGAGGATTGGCTCACAAACAAGCTTCCTGTAGACCCTGATATGCTTGATATGGGAATCACTCCTGGATGCGAGGATAATCCACTCGGTCCTGGGTGTGTTCCTCCCAATGATTTGATAAGCCTTTCTTTCCCTGGTGCCAATACAACATTCAATCCGTATGTATGGCAAGGAATGAATTGGAATCCGATGGGCCATCCTCCCCTGGGTGTGTACAGCTCTCCACATTTTGATTTCCATTTCTTTCAAATGCCAGAGAGTGAAGTCAATGCAATTCTGCCGGCAGGGTCAAATGATGCAGTTGTATGTACTGAGGGATTGAATGTGGAGTCTTTTGCAAAGGCGAATACTCCGATTCCTGAAATGTGCTTTCCAGAAGGCTATGCAAATCTGAATGCAGTTGCTCCTTTCATGGGAAACCACTACATCCAACTTGCAGAGCCTGTGATAGCGGCAGCACTCTCTGGAAAGCCAGATAAATCACTCTGGGAAGATCCATCGTGGATTATGGGTGGATATGATGGTGAGATTACATTCCTGGAGCCCATGGTGAAAAGGAAATTCCTTCAAGATATGGTTGCATCGTATTTGGAAGGAAATGGAACAGAAAAGCTGTATTATGCAGGTGATGTCACAGTGCCAAGGGAGTATCCTGATCCTGGATACCATGCAACATCGTTTTCAATTCGTATTGAGAGCCCAGAGACTATGTGGGTATCTTTGGGAGACTTTACGCTCCAAGAATCGTCTGGGTGTGCACCTACTGACCCTAAAGCTCCGACAAGCTATCTTGATTGGGCTCCACCTCCACCAGATGCTCCTCCATTACCAGAAGCCTGCACATTCACGAAATCTCCATCTTCTTCTCCTTTTTCTCCTACTGCTGCTGCTCCTTCAGAAGAAGATAAAAAAGAAGAAGAAGAAACAAGTCCTGTACCAAATGAAGTGTCCATGCAAAATGGTCAGAGTTCCGTGGCACTTGGACTGTCTTATATTCTTGCCATACTATTACTGCCTTTATTATAATACAATTTAAAACAATGACGACCCTGGCAGATTCTTTCCTGGCAGATTTAGAGGAATTGTCGTCAGAGGAGGATGAGCAAGTCAAACGAGAAAATGTCGTCGTCAAAGAAGAAGAAAAGAAACAGGGAGATGGTGTTTCTCTTATACATGATGTTGCGACTTTAGTAAGCTCTGAACGATACAAGGACATTCTCGCGAGGGTTCGAGAGGGACTCGAATCCTCTGCACCTTCCAATGACGAGGAAACGACAATAGGGTCTCGTTCCTACGAATTCCTTGTAGAATGTAATAAGATAGTGGTTCAAATTGATAATGAAATCGTCGTTGTGTATAATTTCATACGGGACCAGTATAGAGCAAAGTTTCCAGAACTAGAGTCTCTTGTGCAAGCACCACTAGACTATGTAGCTGTTGTGAAACGGATTGGAAATGCCATGGATGTGACATCGGTTGATCTAGATAGTATTCTTCCTGCTTCAACCGTCATGGTGGTGACTGTGACGGCAACAACGACAAGTGGGCAGCCATTGTCCGAGGAAACAATGCAACGGGTTTTAGAAGCATGTGATATGGCACAGCAGCTCGAGGAGGATAAACTACGGATTTTACAGCTTGTTCAGAAAAGTATGGATACAATCGCACCAAATCTGACGGCGTGTATTGGGTCTGAAATATCTGCAAAGCTCATGGGAATTGCAGGTGGTTTGCATGCCTTGTCCACAATCCCTGCATGTAATGTCCAAGTGCTGGGTGCGAAACGAAAGCATGCTGCTGGTTTTAGTTCGAAATCTGCCATGCCGCATCAAGGATATATATTCGACTCAGAACTTGTTCAGAATACGCCTCCTGGGCTACGTAATAAAGCAGCAAAATTGGTTGGAGCAAAATGCTCCTTGCTGGCCAGAGTGGATGCCCATGGAAACCACAAGGATGGATCTATTGGGAAATCTACTAGAGATAGTATCGTTCAAAAGATAGAAAAATGGCAAGAGCCACCTCCAGCTAGAAAAGGGGACGTGCTGCCTCTTCCTGATGCAGATGAGATGAAGAAATCCAGACGTGGAGGACGAAGGTTGAGGAGAATGAAGGAAAAGTATGGAATGACAGAATTGAAAAAGCAAGCTAATAGGATGCTTTTCAATCAAGTAGAAGATGAATTTATTGATGGAGAAGAAGCGATTGGACTCGGGGCCATTGGGAAGGATGGGAGTGGAAGATTGCGGGCGCTTGCTGCACAGCAAAAACAAAAAATCAGTGCCAAGGCAGCGAAAAGGCATGGCCTTAGAAATTATGGATCTGCTTCAGGTATTGCAACGTCTGGATTGTCTTCATCATTGGCATTCACTCCAATACAAGGTATTGAGCTTGTCAATCCAAACAATGCTCTTGGTGGAGGAAAGGAATCAGAGGATGGGACCAAGAGTGTGTATTTTTCAGATACGAGTGGGTTTAAAAGCTCCATTATTGAACCTAAACGTTGATGTATTACCATTGTATGTATAGTACATATATATATATATATATATATGTAGTTACAGAGATTGAACAAAAGCATTCATCGTGCTCCCAAACGATCCAAGACAATATTCATGTCCACTGGCTTCCCCTGAGCAGTCAATTCCCGCAGCACATTCCGCACTTCTTCCCGAGAGAATCCCATGATTGATATATCATCAATTACCTTTTCAATCGGCACCGATGTTGGCTTTGTGGGCGCAGCAGGCTGTGATCTGCTTGCTGCTCCTTGAGGAGCAGCTGCCATCCTATTTTCGTATCCTGACGACGATACAGAAGAAGCATAATTTTGATGTTCATTTGACGCACTATAATATTGCTCTTGTGGAGGTAGATGGTGTTGCGTAGGAGGAGCGTGATGATGATAGGGACCAGGAGGAGCAGGAGGAAGATATTGAGGAGCAGGAGCAGGAGGAGGAGCAGGAGGAGGAGGAAGATATTGAGGAGCAGGAGGAGGAGGGGGCCCTTGAGCAACGACACCACCCCGAGGAAGTGGAGGAGGACGTACCCCACTAGATACGTGTGGATGTGAAGCAGTATGATTCATTGAAGCAGCAGGTGGTGGCACTGTCTGTACCACTGCCTGAACAGGTGGTGGTGCCTTCTTCTCAACCATATCTTCCAACGCACCCACGTCAACGACAGGGTCCTTTTCTGTTTCATCATGAGTGACATGTAGCCCATCAAATCGCTCCACCATCTCTTCTCTGATAGATTCCATCATCTCTTTCAGTTCCTCTGTCTGTTTCTTCAACCCTCCAGTCTCTTGGCACACATCCTCATGCACCAACTGCATCTGCTTCACCTTTGAATCCAACGTATCTATTTTCAACAAGACCCTTTGAATCATTGGAGCCAGGGAATCCTTCACAACCCTCCTCACTGCCTCTTCAACAGCTTTCGACAACAACCCCTCGTCAACACCAGGGAAACCGCGTTCTCCCCTCTCACCCCCACTGCTGCCTGTCTCCCCATTACTCTGCTGTTGTCCCTTCCCATCCACTATAGTTAAATCCGAGAACAGGTCCTCGTCCTTTCCGAGAGACATGTGAGTACGAACTGTTGGGACCTTCACGAATGTTTGGGTTGGGTCTTTCTGGTATCCCTTGAATACGCACTACTCTGATTCAGTGGTTATTAAAATTACACTACGTAATTTAATGGGTAAAGTTTGTGATACTGCGTAGATGTGAATAGAAATATTTGATTTCATTCTGATTCAAAATTGGCCCATAACCTAGATACTGAAAGAGACTCACCTGTACTTAGTCTCAATCACAACCCGACCCTCACTGGACATTGTCGGCTGATGCCTGTCACTCGTAGCCTTGCGAGAGCAAATAACGGGATCGCCGTGCGGGGTGTTGGAGCCATTTGTTGGCCTGTTGACGAGACTGCCCCATGTGAAGTTGCGGTCGCTGCACGTCTGTCACCGGAGGGAGACAGGTGTTCGTGGCGAGTACACTGGTAACAGTGTCTAAATGCCGGGACAACGGGTCAGGAAGGAAACTTAGCAGCCCACCTCGGAGCCGTGGTTGGCACAGGGAAAACGGTTTCCAGGGTCACGGTGGAGTTACTGCAACACACTGCACAGGTGAGACTATAACCCTCATTTTTACATTTTTTATTTACATGTAGTTTTTTATTGTTCATTGTCAATACAACCAATAAATACATACATACCATAATAATGCAGTGTGGTGCAATGCCTCGTTGTGGTGACATGGCTCAAAGACAAGCATTGAAGATCGGGGCCAGATCAATCAAGGGTGCTTGCGCACCGTGTGTGTCTGCTCCTGCTATCTCACATCGCTCTATATCTGTACGAAGAGTTGGTACCCAGACGAGGAAAGATCATGGGCGGATCGAAGCTGCTGCTGCAGTTCCTGTTGTTGGGTGTTGGACCCTGCCTCTTGGGGAGGCTCTGCCTTTTGTGTTTCACAACGTATACCCATACTACATGCCAAGCTTGGTGGGTGGTCTTGTGCTTGGAACAGTGGTTCTAGGACAGTTGGTAATTAGTGGAAAGGTTGTTGGTATCTCCGGGGCTGTTCGAGGTCTTGTTGAAGGACAAAAATCTCCATGGAGGATCTTGTTTGTTTCCGGGATGATCATTGGAGGAATATTGCTGCGATATTCATTATATCCGGAAGCATTTGGAGCAGCTGGAGAGGCAATATCTCTGTGGAGATTGGGTACAGCTGGCGTTCTGGTGGGGGTTGGGACAAGTCTATCCAATGGATGCACTTCTGGGCATGGCATATGTGGAAATGCCCGCTTATCCCTGCGTAGTTTTATTAGTACATGTACATTTATGTGTTTTGGAGCATTAGCTGCGGCTGCTCTGCATACAGCTCAGGTTGAGGGCTTGCCCCTGGGCTTTATTGTACCTCCAGCCCCTGGGAAGGACTTGATGGCATTGAGCAGTGGGATTTTGGCAAGCGCAGTAGCCTTTGTAGTTACCATGTCCTCATTGGCACATGTGTTTGTGGGTAAAGGAATGGCAAAAATGACAGCGATATGTGAAGATGTTACGGATTTTGGTGTTGGAGTATTGTTTGCTCTTGGTCTTGGCATCTCTGGCATGGCTGATTCCTCAAAAGTTGCAGGATTTTTATCAATATTCTCTGGGACATTTGACGCATCATTGATGTTTGTTATGGGTGGAGCTCTACTTGTTGCACTTCCAGGATATCAGTTTATCCTCCGTACAAGAGTCATGAATCGCCCGATTGCATGCTCGGCATTCTCCCTGCCAACGTCAAGGGAAATTAACGCACAATTAGTGATTGGTTCTGCATTATTTGGATGTGGATGGGGCCTTGCTGGACTCTGCCCAGGTCCAGGATTGGTTGGATTGGCGAAAGCGTCTGCATCGAATACAGTATTTGTGGGTAGCATGGTGACTGGAATGGCTCTTGCAAAGTTGTATCAACGTGTGAGGGCTTCATTTGCATAGAAAGATACATTCATGGATTCTTCTTTTTATTCTTTTTAGCCATCTTTTGTTTTTGCTGTAATTTCTGCAGTCCTGCGACTTGAAGTTTGACATTGCCCACCATGGCTTCTATTCCTTCCTTGTCAGATATTGCCTTGATCATCTCAACCTCTTTTTCTGTACTGTCATTGGTTTGAGTTGATTTCATCCTAGCCTTGATCACATCGATTGCTTGTTTGTACGCTTTTCCCTTCTTTTGTGTTCCTGGTACAAGTTTGATATGATACTTGTACGAGGAAACAGTTTGGTATGGTGCACAGACTGGAAGGGCAGCAAGAATGGTGTCAGAGGGACGAGGGAGACCTGTGAGCTCATCTAATATTGGTGTCAGTTTCTCGGCATCTTCATCTTTCAACACCTCGATACCTTCTTCTTTCATTAATTCTTCTATTCTCTCACTGTCGTCTGCAGGATCCTCGCTGATACTGGAGGATTTGCTCGTGCTCTGAGAGGGTCCTCTGCCCGTACTACTACTGCTTTTGTCTTGCTCATCAACATTATCCAACTCGAGTCGAGCAGTCAGATTCTCGATATCATCCTGGGTTATTTCTGGATTTTTGATACCTGAAGCCTGTGCTTTTCGTGCAGCCATTTTTGCCTTCCTTTCTGCCCGGCGTGCTTTTTTATCTTTCGGTTTCTTCTTGCCATCTGACTGCAGCAATGACATGGCGAGCTGTCTCTCTTCCTCATCCTGGTCCTTGTACTTTTTTTTCATTGCTTTTTTCGATTTTGAGCCCCGTTTTGGACCTTGTGATTCTTCTTCTTCCTCCTCTTGTTTGTTGTGAACAATTGGTTGCTTGGTTGCTTGAGGTTTCTTTGGCTTGGCTGGCTTTCCACTGGATGTGATGGTGTATTGTTCAGTCTGCTGGAGTGAAGAGTCCAAAAAGGCCTCCAAAGCTGTTGGTTTGGAGTTTTTATTGGTATTTTGTTCCTTTTCTACTGTGTCATCGATGATGCGAGATGCTCGTTGGTCATCAAGGACGAGTGAACGTGGGGCACGTTCTCCAAGGTGGGAAGCAACTGAGCCTTCTTCAAGTTTGAACAGCCATCCAATGCCCATGACAAGTGGCTGTGAAGGCAGGAAATTTTTCCTCCCTCGAATCATCATGCTGCCGGTTGTCAAATACTCTCCACTTGGTGCGGTTTTACTCACCTGGTCTGGATACACCCAATATGCTGATGTGACAACTTTTGCATCCCATGCTGCACTACGGGCAACACATGCCTGTCCAGCTTCACTGAGGGTCATCAGGGGAATAGGTTTGCTAGGATCGTTGTTTTTTATAATGGTTGAAGATGCTCCATGTAATTCGGCATGTACATATATATCCCCTTTTCTCAAATACCGCTTGACTAAGAGTTCATTCTGCTGAGCATCCCTGCCAGATACCACCAGGTAGTTTTCAGAAGAGATGAACCAGTGGAATTTTTCAAACCAATATGGTTTCCTCGTCCGATCTCCTGCAGCTGACTTTGATGACTGCTGTTGAATCTTTTGCAGCTTGATGAGGATTTTGCTTTCTGCTGCAGCAAGTGCCTTGTCATTTGATTCTAATGTCCTCTTGGCTTTATCTGCATACTTTTTCTTCAACTCATAATACGCAGCTACGTTGGCATGTGCGGTAAGGGATAAATCTACATTTATATGTATCTGACGATCAGAATCGAGATCGTCAAGGGTGACCACAATGGTATTCTTGTCTAGTTTGAGTGAGTGTATTAAAGACGCAACAGGATTACCTGCATCTTTCTCGGATGTGATCATTTCGTCCAACGTAGTCCAATTTATCCCTGCTGCCAAAGCTTCTCTGACAGAATCAATAGCTGCATCTACTTTATGCAAATTACACTGCAGCACAGTTGCTTTTTGTTCAGCCAAGACAACATCATGATTGAGATTATGTATCCTTTGGGCGTGATCAGCTCTAATCGATTCCAGTTTTTTCTTTGCTGCATCTTCCTGCTGTTCTATTTGTGATTTTTGCCTATCACCTTGGATTTTTGAGAAGAATTCATTGACAGCATCATCAAACGTTGGGAAGGTCTTCATCTCCATGAGTGGCTGTTCAACGATTGGGGAGCCATTCACAAGAGGTTGGAAATCATTATATTGCCCTTTCTTATCGACCATGATACATCCCTCTGGAGCTTTGTCTTCGCAAACGTCGACCCATTTCTCAAATTCCCTGATTGCTTGCATTAACAACGATTCCTCTTCAGTGCTCAAAGGTTCCTTGAAAACATCCCTTTTAGGGTTCAAGCCTGCTCTTCGAATGCAGAATCCAGCAACTTGTGGACCATATGCTAGTATTCTAGACATTAAATCCTTAAGACTCCCCTCCATCCCGCCTGCGACAGCCTCATGAACGGTTTCTACTGGCGTTGCAGTGCGAAGTCGGATTGTTTGAATTGGGTAGACATGTTGAGCCATGGTAGCCATTCCTTTCGCATCATCTCGATGTGATCTCAACAGTGTCAGAACTCTATATTTGTTATCCACCAGAATGACATTACCGGATGCATAGAATTCTAACAAGAGTTTGACTTCAGTATCCCCAGACCCAAAAGTCAACTGAACTACTCTATCACACCCAAGCTGCTTCACATCTTCAAGCCGTCTCGATCGGATGTGTTTGCGTAACTTTAGTGTGAAATTCGAGGGGACATCTGACTTTTCCGGCATGGATTCGATAGTATGCATTCTCATTCCACTTTCAACCAAAAGGATTGCCTTTTCTCCAGTTTCTCCACCTCGGGCAAATTTGAGAGCATAGATCTGTTAGGGTGGATATAAGGATTAAAAATATGAATATACGTATATAGAGAGGCAATGTGCGTACTTTAGATGATACATCATAGATATTAACCACACGCATCCCCAGTAAATTCTTACTGCTCCTGAGACTGCCTATTTCTGCGGCAATGTCCGCAGTGGACATTCGCTGTTTGACCATTTTAAATCATTTACAATGAAATTTACTACAGGTAAAACTTTAACTCTACTACTCAATTTTTTCCCAACTTTGAACCTGTAATTTTCCCTCTTCATCCTGAGCCCACTTGATTGAATATCTCTCTCCAGTTTCCTCGTGGATGGCCACGTCTTGGCCCAAAGGAACTTCAAGGATAGAGCCATCTTCGAGCTGGACCTCCACTGATGTTTCTCCCTCTGCTTTGGAAGCCTCTATCTCAGCTTTCTTTGCAATGTTCAAAAAGACTTCCTCCAAAGAAGTCATATGGATTTGCACATCAGAAAGACCAAGTGTTTCTTTATTCTGCTCCAAGACAGTAAGAGATTCGTGAAGATTTGACTCAAGAGACTTGGGTAAAGTATATGTGACATATGCTCCCTTTCTGTCAGTTGGAGACTCAACCCCGAATTCTCTTCTCATAAATTCGTTCAATGCGTCAATCTTTTCCTTGTCGTGAGATATAGATATTTGATATCCACTTCCAAACTTTTGTTTCAGCCGGATAGAGGATCCAATCGCCCGAAGCTTTCCTCTTGCCATGATTGCGATAGAATCACCTAATATATCTGCCTCTTCCATGCTATGCGTAGTAAGAACAACAATCCTGTCACGCTTGGCTGATTCGATAGCATCCCAGACGTGTCTTCTTGAAATTGGATCCATACCTGTTGTTGGTTCATCAAGGTATACGATCAATGGATCGCCTAGTAATGCTATGGCAACAGATAAGCGTCTCCTCATACCTCCACTATATGCACCCGATTTTGTGTGGGCTGCATCTGTTAGCTTTACAGATTCCAACAGCTCCGCACCCTGTAGACGGACCTCGTGTGAATTCAATCCTTTGAGCCGGCCATAAATTTTCATATGCTCCATCCCTGTGAGTTCTTTCCAAAGTATGTCAAATTGTGGGCATACTCCCATGCTGGCACGGATTCTGTCAATTCCTCCGGTTGCAACTAATGATTCTCCGTGGATTACCGCATCCCCACCGGTCGGTGGCAAAACACCAGTAAGACAGTTGATGGTGGTTGTCTTTCCTGCACCATTTGGCCCCAACAGGCAGAAAATGTTGTTCTCTTGTATAGAAAACCAGGAACCCTTGATGGCCCAAAAGTCTGAAGCTTTCTTTGCATTTTTCTTGTTCTTCTTTTTTTTCGACCTTCGCAGAGAAGGCATCTTTGAAAGCAAAGCTGCAAAGAAGGAACGAGGAAACATCTTTTGCAAACCAAACACTTGAATAGATAGCTCAGATTTGACATCCTCAAAAGTCTCATCACTGCTCAAAATGGATTTCATCTTAGTCTCTTCTGACAAGACATCTTCATCGTTATCTCCGTCATCAACAGGGCAAGGGATGGGGTGCTGCAAGCCCTTGTCAAGGCTTTTTGACCGTCCATATCCCCAATATGATGGAGAAAACAAGTACCACATCGGCTTCCGTACCCCATTTTCATTTGGAAGTACGTTGTCAAGATATATGCCAACCAACGTATATACGATGAACTCAAGAGCAAGCACAGCCATGATTGTTCCCAGAGGGAAGACACAATTGAAATCCCAGTATGCATCCGGGTTGGATCTGTACAGTTCATCCTCCTGCACTGGATTGTCAAGATTTTGGCAATATTCAGAACGCCTGGACCAAGAAATTCCATATCCTTCTTCTGCTGCCCTTCCCAAGTCAATGGATCCTTTGGCAAGGGGATCAGATGGAATCAGTGTAAAAACAGCGGTGACAATTGGGATGCTTCCAATTGTATCCGGCATGTATGGAAAGTCAAAAGCCACTATACCCTGGAAAATCCAACCAACTAAAAACACGACAAAACCCGTATTAATTGCACCACTAGATGTCCCGATAAATGGTGCCAGGAAGAAAGCAAGACCCATCATAGCCCATTGGAACAAGAGGAACAGAAGGAAGATCACTGAAAATGAATTCTTCAGGAAGAAATCAAACTGGAACATGGCTCCAAATCCAACCAAAAGAAGTGAGAATATAACTGATATTATGAGTTCAATGAATATCCAGGAACACCAGAAAGCAGAATCCAGCATACCACTGGTCTTCAAAGCCTGGCGAAGACCATTTTCCTTTTCAGAAACAACAGATGACATCAACAGCACAAAGTTGAACATGTTTGCAGCAAAAATGAAGGGTCCAATAGCTTGCCCGACAATATTAACAGATTGAGTGGTAGGATGCGCAAACATTGAATATGAAACGTTCCAATCAACATTCCCAGCATTGCCTGCCTTTTTCCACTGGTATGACGCAATTGCATTTTCAATGGATACTTGCATAGGCACTGTGAAATAGAATGTAGGATCCTGATATTGATCTTTGAATACTTTTACTGTCACATTAGAGACAAGCACAAAGTCTACTGGAGCCTCGCCGGCATTTTGTTCATCAAACAGAAAATGTACTCCACCCAAGACTCTCTCAGGGTTGTCAGCAAGGAATGCATTTGCAGCATCAATAGATTCAAACCCAAGAATGGACTCTTCATCGATTGGTCTTCCAGGATTATTGATTCTCATACTATCAACCAGCTCACGCGCAACCGTAGAGGTGTTGGGAGAATATAAAAAATCCCAGCATGGTGGATTGATGTAAAAATCATCAGCACACGATGGAATGCCTGATGCCTCGATCACTTCAGGACTTGGGTTGTCCAGGTATGCAGGCAGATTCTGGTTGTCAGTTCTAAATGCAATATCCAAAAGCCATAACAAGAACATGAAGAATAAGGGTGAAAATATTCTTAGCAAGGTGGATGTTAAATTGCGGCCATACACAAGCATCTGCTTGTAACAAAGCGCAACAAACTGGTCTATGAACCTTATTCTCCATGGTCTCAGACGTTCTTCAGGGGTCAATTTCATCTTTTGTATTGATCCAGGGCTAGAAACCTCATTGCCTCCGTCTGTAGCATTATTTGAGGATTTGTCTGACCAGGCTATGCCTTCAGAGGTCTTCTCCACGGCGGTTGTGACCTCCATTGACCCGTGTACCTCTCAAAGCGAGTCTTCTATAATGTGGGATATTTTCCCTGTAATGAAATGTATCAGTGATATATATGCACAGCACTGAAATGCACGATCCACTCGTGTATGCTTACAACGATTTTCCAAGGTACAACGCGTAGGTCAATACTAGACACAGACGCACGAGGTACCACACATTCCCTGATTATGATGTATATACGATGTAACAATCAATGAAATATATATTTAATGGCCCAGTGATGAACAAAAGCGACTCATGAAGAAGTTTGATGCATGCAGGTGACCCAACTCTGTTGTAGAATATTCTCCATGCGTCGACAAGAGATTGTTCTACAGTCGCACAGATCATTTCATAATTAAATATTCATTATAAATCTCACAATGTGCTACATTTCATTTCTCAAAGTGAGACAATATTGATTTTATTTTGTATTTCGACGTACCCGCGTTTCCGTTGGGCAAAGACGAGTCTCTCGAACCTAGGATAGATGGAGAATCAATCAGTGATATCAAAGTCTAAAAAATGGCTATCTCCTGCAACCAAGTCCAGAAAGAGAAAGCAACAAGAGAGTGATCGAGCAACCTATGGTGTTCAGGCTAGGGCACTCTTGAGAAGGAATGCTGCATTGCAACGCCGGTCTCCATGTGCAAATCTTTTCATCATTCTGACGCCAATATGCCTTGTAGTGCTTCTCTATGTACTACAGATCCTGGTGAACAATGCAATCACCACGGATGATACAAAATGTGGATGCCTGTGTTTGACTTGCTGTGATACAGTTGATGGCAATGAGATTTGCCGTGATGGCACTCCTGAAAACCCGTGTGTCGAGTTTGACACATGTAAAGTATATAATGAAAGCTTATGTGGGTTTGAGTATAGTAATGCTAGGCAAGCAGCGTTTTGTGCCGTCGATTCTCCCTCAATCTGGTCTCCAGTTGCCCAGGTTCCAAGTACAGGGTTCTTGGCCCATCCAGAATCTCCAAATGCGGCATTGCTCATCTCGGGTGACAGTCCATCAATAGTAGAGGATATGGATTTGTTTCCAGTACCGGATGTTTCTCCCGAAGCCCTCGCTGCAGCGGAAGCATTTGCTCAGGATGGAGCATCAAAGGGTGCACGATATGTGGGGTCATCATACCTAGGCACAACTCTTGGAACGTTCCAAAAGTATCCGAATTACAATTACTATATAGAGCCTGCTTTCTACCCATCAGATGACTACAATGGTACCTTGTCAATGTTGACGAAGAATACAAGTGATCCTCAGTCTGCCGCAGCCTTGGCAGTCATACAGGCATCACTTGCTGGGACGCCATTGACAATTGCACCTTTGCAGACTGAGCAAGTATATGTAGATTCAGCGGAGGAGATTAATAACATGCTGTATTGTGGTTATGAGCAAGCAAGATGCAATGGAAGCTTAGATATTAATGCATACACAAATGCTTGGGATTTTTCAGGAACAGATTTTGCTGCTGGAAAATATAGTATGAGGTTCTGGTACAATGCAACAGGAAGATACCCAGCCAATGGACAAGCACCAACAGAAATTGTCAGAGTACAGGCAGCCATAAATTCGGCAACCAATGCTTTTTTGAGAAAGACAATTGGCCCAAATGCATTGGCTAGGTTTGTTGGAGTAATGACTATGCCAAAGCCAGCTTCAAAGTTGACCCTCGATATTGCTTCATTGATCGGCGTCCTGTTCTATACATGGATGCTTCAGCTCCTCCTCCCAATGATGCTCTCTTCTCTTGTATCTGAAAAAGAAAACAGACTCAGGAATATGATGAAAATGCATGGTCTTGGGGATTCAGTGTACTGGACTGTACAATACATGTGGTACTTTGTCATGAATCTGATATATGTCTGGATACTCATTGGGATGGGATCAGCAATTGATCTTGCATTCTTTACGAAAACTGATTACTCTTTCCAGTTTGTTTTCTATCTGCTGTGGATTGGATGCCTCGTTGCCACAACGTTTTTGCTCTCTGTGTGCTATGCATCATCAAGGACAAGTACAGTATCTGGATTTTTGTATGTCTTTGCGACAGGTCTTATTGGTTATCTGCTTCTCTCAAAACTTGTATCCGCTGGATATTGGTGGGTTGTATTCATAGAGTTGATCCCAGGGTTTGCGTTGTATAGAGGTCTCTATGAGATTGCAAATTATGCTTTTAGAGCCGCATATGGAAATGGGACAGGTATTACCTGGAGCAATCTGAATGATGATGGAAACGGCCTTGTTGCCGTCATGATTATATTTGCAGTTGAATCTGTGGTATTCCTTATATTGGCGTGGTATATTGAACAAGTATACCCTCAGGGCTGTGGGGTTGCCAGACATCCATTGTTTTTCCTTGGGAAAAAGTACAAGTCGGAAATGTACTCCTCCCAAGATGAAGAGACTGAGGAGAAGACAGAAATGGGGGCATCTGATATCATGAAGGAACAAGAAAAAGTCCATTCAATTTTGGAGCATGCGGCCAAAGAAGATGGAAAGGTGGATGATTCATACTCAATCATTGTTTCCAAATTGAAAAAGGTCTTTAGAGGGAAGAAGAAAAAGATTGCTGTCAAAGATCTCACCCTTGCAATAGAAAGGGGGGAGTGTTTTGGTCTTTTAGGACCAAATGGCGCTGGGAAAAGTACCTCTCTGAACATGCTCACAGGTTTTTTGACCCCAAATAGTGGATCAGCGCTTATTGAGGGATTGGACATTTCCGGAGATATGGAATCTATATACAGAATCATGGGTGTTTGTCCACAGGATAACTTACTGTGGCAAACTCTCACAGCAAGAGAGCATCTTGTCTTTTATGCACGACTGAAGAAATTAGAAAAGGATGAGTTGGAAACCGCAGTAGAAAACGCACTTAAGTCTGTAAACTTGCTCAATGGCGGAGTTGCTGACAAACAGGTCAAGACCTTTTCAGGGGGAATGAAACGTAGACTCTCTGTAGCAATATCCTTCATTGGAAATCCCAAGGTGGTGTATTTGGATGAGCCCTCAACTGGTTTGGATCCGGCAAGTCGCCAAAATCTTTGGAATGTAGTGAAGCAAGGTAAACCAGGAAGAGGAATCATCCTGACAACACATAGCATGGAAGAAGCAGCTGTTTTGTGTGACCGACTTGGAATCTTTGTTGATGGAGAGCTAGTATGCATCGGCTCACCCAATGAATTAACATCTCGTTATGGAGGATTTTTCGTATTCACCATCACAGTGAAAGAGGGCAATCAGCATCTCATCGGTCCATTTGTCCAGGACATGTGTCCTACAGCCAGGCTGACATATTCTGTCGCTGGTACAGAAAAATACGAGTTTCCGATTAAAGACATAACCCTGGATCGCGTGTTTGATGCAATGCAGCACAAAACCAAAGAGTTAAACATTGTTGATTGGGGAATCTCCAATGCTACGTTAGAAGAGGTCTTTATCAAATTTGCAAAGGAGCACGACGTGTCAAGTTCAGATTGACAGATCTTGTGAGCATTGTAAATATTACATTCGACTACGAACATCAATTTAATTACACCCATTCTCTAGGGTTGCGTGCAGCATCCAAGAAGTCTGCTTCCGGAGTTCCTGGTGCAGGTTTGTGATCATACTCCCATCCTGCAGTCTTGGGCAAAGACATCAAGATTGACTCTATTCTTCCACCAGTCTTCAATCCAAATGTTGTTCCTCTATCATACACCAAATTGAACTCAACATAACGTCCTCTACGGAGTTGTTGCCAGGCTTTCTCCTCCTCAGTATATGGATCATTCATGTGCTTCTTGACAATTGGCACATATGCATTGACTACATTGTTGACGCACTCTGTAGAAAAGGCAAGAATCTTCTCTGGATCACGGTCATTCAAATCATCAAAGAAGATTCCTCCAAGTCCTCTGGTCTCTCCTCTATGTTTAATTTTAAAGTATTCATCACACCATGTCTTAAACTTTGGGTAGAATTCTGGGTCGTGCTTGTCACACACATTCTTGTAGGTTCCGTGAAAATGCTTCATGTCCTCTTCAACGACATATGATGGGGTAATATCGGTACCTCCTCCAAACCACCACTGTCCTGGAACACCATTCCATTCATCGGTTTCAAAGTAACGGTAGTTGAAGTGCATGGTTGGAGCATGTGGGTTCCAAGGGTGCATCACAGAGGAAATACCAGCAGCAAAGAATGGCACTCTATCAGCATCCTTCAAGTCCTTCACATCACGTCCAACAGCTGCTCTGTATGCTTCGGCAGGCATGCTTCCATATACAACAGAAACATTCACACCAGCCTTCTCCCATACCTTTCCGTCCTTGAGCACGCGTGTGATACCACCACCTCCACCAGCACGTGTCCAGGCATCCTGATGAAACTCTGATCCATCAACCTCGGAGATTGCAGCACAGATAGAGTTCTGCGCATCTCTAATAACACGCTCGAATCTTCCTCTCATACTGTTTGGATCATCAACACCCTCACGAAGGAGAGAGTCGGGAACCTTATCCACGTAATCCTCTTTTTCAATGGCAGCAGCTGCTGCTCTGAACGAACGAGACACCCTGACAGCCCTTGAGGCCCTGCTCCCGCGCATTCCAATGCATTGCCTTTGCTGCTGTGGGGCAGAAGTTGCCACTGTTTTCAACATGATTCACAAAGTGCTACGAGTTTGCACCTGAAGAGGACACGTGGCAAGAACGAGTTGAGAATCAAGAATCATACAAGAGAAGCGAAAGCCATGTCAAAGAATACAAGACTATACATGCATGTGATGACAATGCGCACCTACAACTAGTTATCACTACTATGTGAGATAGTAATTTTATATTAAAGGTATGGATTCGGGTTCATTCCATGTGTTCCATGTGTCCTCATCATATCCGGATAGGCTGTCACGTGACCAGCGAATGTGATTTCTATCTCCCATCAACGAATCTCTTTGATAGGAAATAAACATCGACTTCCAGAGGATGACGATCGCCCCATCTTTATCCATCTAGCCTAATCATTCATTCTATCATTCGTATTTCCACAGAATATGCACAATGATTGGTCATTCGCTACAGATCAGCAAGATCCCAGCTGCTCAGAGAGCATTTGCTCAAAGGGCCATGTCTCAAAGGGGGAGAAGACCACATGTCTCTGTCTCCGTACACGCATTCTTCAACTTTAACAAGAATAATGGAAATAGCAATGACAATGCACCTAGTAGATCTGACTTTGATTTCCAAGAGGTCGAGGATTACTTCAACTATATGGGAATGCTTGCTGCAGAGGGAAACTATGACAAACTGGATGAATTGTGTGATTCTGGGTTGGAGCCAGTTGATCTGCTCCTCCTCATGGCATGCAGTGAAAATGATACTCCAAAAGTAGAAGAGTTGCTTGGAGCTGGTGCTAATGTAGGTGTAAAGAACCCTGCTGATGGAAAGACCCCCATGGAGCTGTGCACCAAGGAGGAGATTAAAGAAATGTTATCTGCAAAATCATAGATATTATATCCTTCTTGTACTACATACATATGAAACTGAATGATCATGAATATGACTACACATCAATTCCTTTCAATACTACACTACCATCATATACCAATATAAAATTTTACCAGTAGTATCTCTGGGGTGGAGTGAGTAGATGGGCATTAAATCGTCGATTTGTACGTAGATCATCCATTATTTTTACAAATCCAATTTATATAATTTATTACGTATACATATATACCTTTGTTTGTTATTCGAGTGGAAGGAAAACAATGGGATTCTTGTCACATGTCCTTGGCCAAGCCCAGAGCACAGCAGTGCTCGAAGAAACGAATAGGTACGAACAAACGAAAGAAACTATATATATGATGTATGAATTCCATTCACTGGTGACCAATATGCCTTTTGTAGATCCGATGGTGGTTTTGAGCTCTCTGTGAAATCGGTTGGTCCCTCGCCACACGTGCACTTTGTCAGACATCGTCCTTTCGCTGCCATTATCCCAGGAGACGGTGTTGCTGAGCAGGTCATTACAACTGGTATCAACCAGTTTCTGAGCTTGTATAATGCAGCATTGATTGGTAGATTGGTCTTGACATGGTTCCCCAACCCACCTCAGGCAATTGTGACTCCTCTTGCAACTATATGTGATCCATATTTGAATCTTTTCAGAGGAATCATTCCACCCTTGGGAGGAACTATTGATCTATCCCCAATCCTTGCCTTTGTGGTATTGGATCTCTTTACAAACTCTGCAGCTGCCCTTCCATGTGAACTGGAAAAATCAGAGACTACAACACAACAGTGAGTGAGTGAATCCGTTTCATAGTATCTATAGTATTCAACGTAATAATGCTACTGCTAGTAATGTAATGTACCTCTATGAGAGCATCATCATCATGATGACATACCATCATCACCTTTCTATATAGAAGCAGCATGTATGCTGTAGAAAGTTGACATTGGCCAATCAACTGCGGTGGGGTAGTGTCGTCCATAATATATTATTTTATTAATACTACTAATGAATCTGGGAACGTCATCAGCACTGTACGTGCCTTGCCATACTAGAGCAAGAAAGACATGTCACCACATGTCTCTCCTGCAAGGCAAGCTTGCCCTCTCACGAGTACCACCAGATCAATCGCCAGCCACATCTACTACTACTACTTCTATACAATTCAAGAATTGTAGATCAGGTATCTGTCGATCTACGAGTGGTCTGGATCCTTCACCGCCCCCAGACAAGGAGGAGGACTTGGTGTACAAGGGAATCATCTTTGATATGGATGGAACCCTGTCCGTCTCCTGCATTGACTATCAACTGATGAGAAACTCGTTGGATATACCAGAAGGAGATTTATTTACTGTGATGGAGACGTGGGATGATGGGGACAGAATATCAAGCAGTATGGATACCATCTTGGAGATTGAGGATGTTGCTGCAGCACAGTCACAGGGGATGCCTGGACTTGAAGAGTTGCTCTTGTTTTTGAAGGAGAAAAATTGCAAGGTGGGTCTGGTGACTCGTAATACAGAGTATAGTGTCAATGCGTTTTTTAAAGCAGTAGGAGAGGAGTATAGAGATGTGTTTGATATAGTCATGACCAGGGAGTTTCCATTTGTCAAACCAGACACGAGGTGTTTGACACACTTTAGCACTGTATGGGGTATATCTCCTTCTCACCTGCTCATGGTAGGGGATAGTACAGAAGATGTAGAATGTGGGAATGCTGCTGGAACAGCGTCGTGTTTGATCTCTGGAGGCGGGAATGAAATTGCAGGTGGGGAGAAGACCAGGCCACCTGTCGGTACTGTCCCAACGTTTTCCGTGGATAGCCTCTATGAACTTCAGGAGAGGTTGGAGAAGAGAGATACACCTCTTGGATGGGGGAATGTATCGGATGAAGAGAGATTTGCGTATGCAAAGTCCTTGTCAGACGACTCTTCTGAAGAGGATGAGGATTTCCAAGTTGCCCTGGACGCAGGCGCTCCCTTTGCAGGTCTAGGATTTTTCAACTATCTTTTTGAAAGTGGAGCCATTGAGCCCCCATCCTGCTCTTTTCCTCGTCTCCGATCGACAATACTTCAACGAGATGTCGAACATGTGCATCCTGGGGACCGTGTGTTACATCTAGGATGTGGAGACGGGGGATTGACAAAGATGCTTTTTAGTGCAGGATTGAATGTATGTGGAGCAGATGTTGATCCAGAGAAGGCTCAAAAGAGAGGACTCGCCACAATTACAGTCACAGACTACGCATCTCTCTCAGAAGCCGTGAGAGATCAGTGTGATCCATCCGTCTTCCCAGCCAAGAATGGCTTTGACTCTGTCGTCTATTTACAGGATGAAAACAACCGCGACGCAGCCCAGGCTATTGTATCAAACCCAGACGTCATACCATCTATAAGGAAACTCTTGAAACCGGGAGGTAGGTGTATTCTAGAAATACAAGATGGTCTCAGTAAGGACGACATGATACAGTTGTTCAACAAGAATGGGACATCATGGCGTTTGCAGGACTATTCTCTCCTAGAAGATGGCACCAGTCTTCGATGCATCATGTCTTTAGATACTACTATACTTGATTGACATGTTACAGTAGCTACAACTATACACACACAAACACACACAAAGAATATGCTTGCTCGTTAACAGCCCTTGTCAAAATCTGCCTGACAAGAGGCTTTGCATTTACAGCGTTGTTCCATAGGAACATCCCCAAGTGCACTATCAATATGCTTTCCACATCCTATAGTATTGTTGTATCATGTAAAGAGATGGAGTATTGATTGATAAAAGCAGAGAATATGAACATACGTACCCGACCATGTGGGTTTTTGGCATGTAGCACAGGTGCTCTTGAAACACATGACTTGTTTATTTGTTTGTTTTTAATTATATTTTAATTTCATTCACACAACGAGAGACCTATTATAAAAAGATAAAAAAAAACCCTGGAGCCATGTCATGGCCATGACCCCATGCATGACGTTATGATGCAGAATATTCTCTTTCCAGTAGAAGGATAAAAAGATGGATACAGCATCTCTACAGTGGTATTATTACACGTATACTACAACTACAATATCATCATCATCATCATTGTTCATTCAAAACCTTATAACAGACATACGAGTCAAACTCTACAGACAGATAGATAGACATGTGGTGTTATGAACAGACTTTGTACTCTCCAGATGAAAACAATTCTGCACTCTTTCCACTCTCAATCATTGATTGAAATGATGCTACAATCACAGCAAGGGTGAGAAGGAAACAGAAGAGATCCAATATTCTTAAGAATATCCTGAAAGAAACCTTTGGCCTGAAAACCTTGATATAACACTGGATTGGGAAAAAGACAGTCATGGGCCAGAACCCAATCGCTCCAACAAAACCAAGAATACTCTGGAAAAATGGGAGCAAGACTGCTAAAAATGTCACAACCACAACATAAAATGATCTGTATACAAGTCGTAGTGGTAGACCACGGGTAAGATATCGAAGGGAGCGGTTTTGTACATCTTTGCAGAGACGATGCTCGACCCATTCTTCAACAAGAGCAAAATGGGGTTGACTCCAGACCTGATATGCAGCGACCAAGTGGATGATGACCATGGCATTCGCCATGTACAAGACCCATGCAGGAGCGACACACTGAAACTGCGAGAGTAGATACGGGTTCTGATCGTACCCTTGACTGGCAAATCCACTGCATGCAACAGAAATGTAGAATCCAGTCATGACTGCCACTGAAATATTCACAGCCCTCTTCATCCTGGTAATAGGACCGGTATTCTCCCCTTTCGGACTACTCATAGTATCTTGAATTTCTAAAAGAATGATGGAAAATGAATATGCAAAGAGAATAGCTCCTATCGAATTCAGAATATTCCACACCTGGCCTGCTGTTGTCGGAAATGACTTGGGGGCAATACCACCTAGGGTATTGTGATACCCTATACCCAAACCCAAGGCAATCATACTATACCCAAGAGACATGATGGCTCCCAGTGCAGATGCCCACCAGAAAGATTCCAAGTCGGGGACTTGAGATAAACCCAACTGGACAGCTCCAAAAATAACCCCCATGGCCCACTGATAGCGGAAACAACTTGTACTTTCAGGAGTACATGCCAGGGCAGCAATATCAATCATTGACTGCGCAGCTGTCACAGTATACGCCAGAGCTGTCAGTACCAAATTCATTTGCTGGATAATTCCTAGAACAATCATACCAGGAACTCCAAGGGTTGTCTTTACCATTTGAGGAAAGGTTCTCTGACGAACTCCATCCACAATATACAAATCTGCCAGGAGCTGTGCCGTGAAAAGTGTAATCCACGCAAAGAGAACAAAACAAATCGCCCCGAGTATCCATCCCAGACTTGCCATGGCATATGGCAACGCAAGGACACCAGAGCCCAACACTGCAGTGAGAATATGACCCGTCGCCGTCCAGGTATTTCCAGACCTCTGTATCCCATCCTCACATATCCACTTGCGTGATCCTGCCCCTTCCAAAGCAGGATAATCTTCCACGATACTATTCAACCGAGCATCGGGTATAACACCCGAATAGTCTGCCTCTTTCGCAGACCCCACAGGAACTCTTTGCACAGGAACATTTGAGGGTCTCAGTTCCAACAGCATCTCACTCCCCACATACTCCAGGGTATTTCCTACTGTAGATCCATGTGAAAGCATTCGTGAAAAGACAGAAGATCTCGCAGATGATTCTTGGAACGTGAACATATTCGAGTCCGGAGCATGGGGAAGAGACCCTTGCTGCGGAAGAGTCTCATCCCGGGTATTTGTATCTTTTGTATCCATGAATATGTACAATAGTAATAGTATCTTTATTAAAAGAGAAACGTGCCAGGGTTTGGATATATATATGCAGGATAGACAAACACCCTAGGGTTGAAGAGATTGTACGACAGAGGTTGTGTCGTACAGTTTTTTATATTTGAATCTTTTCATTGTCTTTATCATAATTCAATGTTTCTTGTCTGTCTGTTTGTTTTTATAGGATATTCTAGTTGTTGTAGTAGTCGTAGTAGTGATTCAATACAAAGTCATAACATCATGTCCTCAGTGTCGAGGACGTGTGGTGGGTACCCACATACTCTCACGAATAGAAAGCACTATTATAATCACACGACGAATGCAGTGGTGGTAGGATGTTCTCAGAGGACTCTACGGCATGTAGAAAAAAGAGTATATCGTGCTCGTAGTAATGCACACCATGCACCTTCCTGGCCAAGTGAGAAGGCACGTCAGACAGCTTTTGGAACCACACCAGTGGAACAGAAGAATGAACAGGCCGTGGTGAAGAATGGTCAGGTGCCGTCGTGGTTGAATGGTTGTTTTTATAGGAATGGTCCTGGAACGTTTGAAAATGGGACTGAGAAGGGCATGCTTCACTTGTTTGATGGATATGGGATGGTGGTGAAGATTGATATTCAAGGGAAAGAGAATACTGCCAGTATTTCAAATTCCTTTGTCAAATCAAACGCGTATAAAGAGTTCAAACGTAATAACAAGATGGAGTGGCGAGAGTTTGGTACTCCCAAGCCTGTGGATGGTTTGGGGGAACGGCTTGGGGATGTGGTGAGAACTATACTTGGGAGTGTGGGGGTTGGTCAAGGGACGACGGATAATGCCTCTGTGCATGTGATACCGAGAGGAGATGGATTATGGGCAATGACAGAGACTGTAGATGGTACGTTTTGGATTGACAGGGATACACTTGAAACCAAGGGTACGGTTGAGTTTCAGGATGACATTGATGGAACATTGACAACAGCGCATCCTTTGGTGCTTGACAATGGTACCCTGATCAATCTCTTGTCGATTCCTGGAATGGGTTTTATCTTGTTTTCATGTGATGAAACGAATACAAGGAAAAAGATTGCGTATATTCCTCATAAAAGGCCAATGTCGCCCTCATGGATTCATGACTTTCCAGGAAATAGCGAGTATGTTGTTATTCCTGAAATGCCATTTTATTTCAACCTCGCGTCTCTTATGTTTGGAACGAAAGGAACCCACTTATTTTTAGACTGGATTCCAGAAGATAAAACGCGACTTCATGTCATCGAGATGGCGACAGGTGCTGTTCATACTGTTCAAGCTGACCCATTCTTTGTATTCCATTGGGCAAACACATACACATCAGGAAACCAGCTTCATCTTGATGCAACAGTATATGATACTCCAGATATAGTTGAACATCTTCTCCTGGATACTATCCGGAACGGGTCGACTGAACTACCAAAGAGCTACCTACGACGACTGACCCTGGAAAAGATGGCGGGTGGGGGGTTTTCCTTGGTTCCTGCAAAGGATGGATCCAGCTGGCATACACTGTCTGATGATGAGACGAGAGATTTTGGTAATTTTGCAGACTTTCCGACTGTCTCAACGAAAGGGACGCGACATAGATATGTATGGATGTCTGCAGCAGTTCGACCGACAAATGTGACAAATGCATTGGTCAAATTTGATACAGAAACATCATCCTCGCTCTACTGGCACGAATCAGGCTCACTTCCAGGGGAACCATGCTTTGTTCCAACTCCTGATTCCACAGGAGAGGATGACGGTGTGATTCTATCCATGCTTACAGAAGCATCAGGAGAGTCTTGTCTGTTGATTCTAAATGCCCGAGATATGAAGGAGCATTGTCGAATCTCCTGCAACATTCCAATACCATCTGGATTTCATGGCAGTTTTATATCACATTGATTACATATCTATCTATGTAATCAATAGTGCAACATGGTGCATGTGACTCGAGGTGATCTGGGAGACCAAGACGGACATGCAAACAATGGCATGTCGTTGAAATGCAGCTCTCGAGGTATCACGTCGTTATCTGACGACGTATTTCAGGAATCTCTGAAACGTATAGATCTATCCAAGAATGAAATCAAATCAATACCATCAGGTATATCCGTGTGCCTGAATGTAACATGGTTGAACCTGTCTGGAAATGCTCTCACAGACTGTAAACCACTAGAATCATTAAGAAATCTCGAGGTACTCAACCTATCGAAGAATAAACTATATGGTAAGATTGGAGTTGGAAAGTTTACAAAACTGAAGACGCTTGTGCTGAATGGAAATGAGATTGAGACACTTGGAGGCTTGGAAAAGTTGACACACATAGAGACACTCATCATCTCTCAGAACAAGGTATCATCATTTGGGGGGTGGATCGCCGGTGCGACATCGCTTCAGAAATTGAGTGCATCGAATAATCCAATAGAGTGGGATCTCGGAGGCAACTCGGGACTTTCATCGCTGTCAGCGATGAAAGAATTGAGAATGAATCATACAGGAATGCAGCGAGTGCCACAAGCCTTGGCAAGCATGAAACGGTTGCGGATACTCGAGTTGGGCAGTAATCACTTGGAAACGTTCGAAGATATTTCTGTACTATCTTCAATGCGGTCAATATGGCAGTTGAACCTAAAAGGTAATCCTATTGCATCTGTTTCAGGGTATGGTGAAAAGATTACATCACTGCTCCCTCAGATTGATGTTCTAGACACAAAACGGTTACGGTCAAAGCACAAGCATCTGGACGTATCATCGGGAGAGAAAAAGCAAAAAGAAGAGCCAAAGAGTTCACAGAAACGTGACGTGGAGAATACATTCAAGCCAACTCCTCCTGCTTCTCCTGCTCCTTCTCAGGCTGAAGATGATGCGCTTGAACCCGAGGATTTCCTCGTGACGACGAGAGAAGAGAACAAGATGGAAGAAAAACACGTCGAGAAGAAGAAGAAGAAACAGCAAAATGAGAAGAAGACGAACAAGGGGAAGAAGAAAAAACATGTCAGCAAGGATGCACTCCAAAAGGCTCTTCAGGCAAAGGAAACGTCCCTCTCGACATGGGACTAGCGTATAGGGTACAAAGTATTAATTACATGTATATATCAACCATAAAAGCAAACCATCCCATCAGTTGCAGTGCGTGTGGCACATTCACAGTGTTTTCCAGGGATAAATATCCCCGACAGACACAGTCACCCCATCCAAGCTCTTATCCAACACAATCCGACTTCCCAGTCTCGAGTGATCATCTATAGAGTTAGGATCTGCAACCTCAGCCATACAACTCTGCCCGTCTTCATCCTGAGAGTATCCTGGAATCTTGTCAAACAACTGAGTAGGAACCTTGACATGGGCTTCCACTTTTCCACGCCCTTCTGGGCTTGCAGCAACCGCGTGTTTCCCTAATACATCCAGGTTCTCATTAAATAAATCTGCTACATTCTGACCTTCAATCCCAGTAAGTCCATGCCGGATACCCTTGTTGTCTATGACATTAATCGAGACGAGTGCATCATAGACGCTCGTCGCAAATCCTCGTGATACGTCTCTCTGCTGATGACGAAGCGTCAATGCGATTCTTTGGATCATCGATGACTTCATATTGTTTTTACCAATGACATGGAGACGCTCTACAAGACATGATATCAGAGTCAGTTTTTCGGGAGGCCTGGGCCTGGGCCATCTAGATCTTGATGGTCAAGAGTTCGAGCCCTATCAGCTGCAAATATCACTGACTGATCAACGTACAAACATCATCCATGTACGTAGACATGCAGAGAGAACACCCACTGATCAAGCAGGGCAGGTCATCATCGGGATGATGGCATCCTAGAAATGATCAGTGACAGCAGCTCTGCAGAGCTCGACCATGGTCGAGTCAGACACGCAGCTCAATGGCAGGTAGCCACAGAGATATACGGTCTGGAACCATAGACATCGGAGGGTAGAAAATAATAATATTATATCATTCAGTGATATAAATACATCTCAAAGAAAGAATGAATCATTGGTATGTAACCAGTCCGTGGTTGTAAACATGGTTGTGGGTCGAGACCTCTGACCAAACACTGCTGTCGTATATTCTTCCTGGATACGATAGTCAAAGTCAATAGTAAAATATTATACAGTGTGGTAGCATTGGGGGCGAGTTCTCGTAGTCGTATTGCAAGTCAGTGACACGGACGTGTCGGTGCCCTTTCCGTCCATCAAGCATCAACGAAACGAGTTTCACCCGAGCGATACAATCATATTTTGAATTCATTAGATATGAGTCGGCGCCAGGAGGAAGAGATTCCTCACACGTCCTCAGGTCCTGAGACGAACCAGCAGAGGCAAGAAGGAACTGAAATAACACAAGGTGATCGAGATCACCCAAACGTATCAGGAGTAACAGATATAGAAAAGAAACGCATTATGAAGGATAAATTCATACAGAATATCGGGGCAAATGTAGTATGTGATATTCAGGCAAGGGGGGATGGCAGGTTGGAGGCCTGTGTAGAGAAGGCTCTGCAGCAAGTGGTGGGTGGAACGGGCCAGGGTACCACGGAGCAACCGAAAGTAAATAGTATTGTATTTCCTGTGGTTGGAACGAGCGTGGCAAATACGGAGAATGGGCCTGGTCATGTTCGTCCTGAAGATATTCATGTACTCGTTGTCGATGATGAAGTGTTGTCAAGAACTGTCGTGTCATCGTTGCTGAAGAAATTCAAGTACTCTGTGACAATGGCGGAAGATGGGGTTGAGGCATTGGAACTATTGCGGTCGAATCCTCCGGGCACCTTTCAATTGGTGCTGACTGATGTCCATATGCCGCAGATGAATGGGATTGAATTGCTGCAGTACATACAGAGTGAAGATACACTGCGGTCTGTTCCTGTTGTCATGATGTCTTCGTTTGATAATGGAGATATTGTATATGAATGTGTGGAGGGTGGTGCGGAAGAATACCTTGTCAAGCCTTTGACACACAAGGAGGTGCGGCATATATGGCAGCATGTGCTGAAGAAGAGAAGTGTGGCGACAACAGTGCCTCAGTTTGGAACTGTAAGTAAGGAGCAAGAAATCGAACAGGAAGCACAAAAGCAAGATGAGGGTTTGAGAGATAAGGCCCCCGTGGAGAAATCTCAATCTCTTGATCAAACTCTCTCTGAAATACATGATATCCGGGTACAGAGCTCTATTACAAGTACATTTTTGAAAATGATGAGGGACACTCGGGTGAAAGAGTTGAATGATTTGAAAAACCAGGTGATGCAGTTGGAAGAAGATTGTGATACTGTATCTCATATTGCGTCGGATGAGGATGGGTCGTTGGGATCTGCAGATATTGGTCGAGTTGCAAAGAGAAAGATTGATCTTAGCTGGCTAAATACGCAGGGTTTGGACAAGTCGTATTTTTCAAAGATACACAAGAGTCCAAAATCACAAGATGCATCTCAATCTGTGAAGGATTTGAAAGATTTTGCGAGCAACTTGAATGTTGTGTCTCAGAGAAGTGAATTTGTTGTCGAATCCACCATTCGTTCTGGAAACATGGCAAACCCACAAGAGATGGTGTGTTATTCTGATTTTGACGCGGACGATTCTCACTTTGCGACGGTTTCAGTGTCAAGATCAGTCAAGGTGTTTGATTATGCAAGCATGCTTGATAATCCAAACTCCTTGCAGTTCCCTGTGTGGCAGGCATCAACACGTTCCAAATTGAGTTCAGTGTCATGGAATTCCTACATTCGCTCATACCTCATCACGTCGGACTATGAAGGTGCTATTCAGCTGTGGGATGTTGCGAGTGGATCTACGTTTGAGCTGAATCAATTTGAAGATCATGAGAAGCGTGTATGGAGTATTGATTTTTCACAACTTGATCCCATGCAGTTTGCGTCTGCATCTGATGATTCAACTGTAAGGATTTGGAACTTGCAGCAATCCTCATCTGTGGCGTGCCTAAAGACACCTTCGAATGCATGTTCTGTGCATTATAGTCCCAGCAGGGCTACTATGCTTGCTGTTGCCTGTGCAAACCATTGCAGCTATGTTTTTGATACCAGGAAGGTTGACCAACCCTTGGCTGTCCTGAGTGGTGCAAACAGAGCAGTCTCATATGTTCGCTTCATGGATGGAAATACAGTCATAGGTGCTTCTACGGATAATGCAATCAGATCTTGGGATATTTCAAGTGCAACAAATTCACCAACACCACTGCAGACAACTCAACCTTTCCAGGAGGAGTACACAGGGCATGTGAATGAGAGGAATTTTGTAGGACTGAGTGTTCATTCTGATGGCTATATTGCGACAGGCTCGGAAGATAACAAGGTATACTGCTATTACAAAGCATTTCCGTTTGCTCTCACGACACACTCTCCTGTCTGTGGCAAAGTTTCCACAAATGATCCTGCAGCAACGGCAAAGAATGCCAACAATCCAAGGACATTTATTAGCTCAGTATGCTGGGCTCGTCACTCAAAGAATCTTCTTGTGGGTAACAGTGAAGGTGTATTGCAAGTATTGCAGTTGAAAGAATTTTCAAACGGAAGAAATTAGAGCAACGTATTGGGTACAAACGAAACAATTAATGAAGAATGATTATTAATGTATTGGACGAAAATGAATTCTATTCTTAAAGAATGAGGTATTTACAATATATATCATCAGCACTATATCTTTTAAAATGTCAAGCATGGTGCATTCTCACATTCTGCTCTCATATCCACGTATTTTCGGTGCCATCATATGTGGTGGCTTAAAATGTCAAGCACAAATGTGCATCCTGACCCTTCTGCCGACCACCATGGTGTATTCTCACATTCTGCTCTCATATCAACGTATTTTCGGTGCCATCATATCTCGTTATGCAGAAATTTCCGAATGTTATAGAGTTTTACACCATCGACATCGAAGTATACCAAAAAAAATTCCCTCTGACACCTCAGATGATGCTGAAATTAGGGCAGGTCGGGAGTTCGATTCTTCCATTCTCCACTAAAAGGTTGTCGTTGTATATGTCGCACCAGGGGAATTGGTCTAGGGGTATGACGGCCCTTTCGCATACATCAATTTTATGTTTCGCGGTCGACGAGCGAGACGACATTTCTTTTGTAAAAAGCATGCAGGGTACTATCAGTTACAACAACAATATCTCTTGTGACTGTTTCAGATGAGGTTTCCATCACAGAGTGATGAGGTCACTCTGTCGAAAAGTTTTCTTTATGTGATACACAGCGTGCCATTGTTTTGCTTGCACGACTGATAGCATCAGTCTGATAAAACTGATTGATGGATGTCCGAAGAGGTGTGCTTGCATCCAACGTTGTCTTCTTTGCCATGTCTGCCATCAATGAAGCAAACCCACCATTTTGGAGAAGGGACATTAATGGTTCCTGTATGGATCCCCTCGATACCAAGTGAGGTGCAATTTCAGCAAGACGTGCTCTCATATCATCCAAAGAGTTCTGCGGCAGGGTAGCGCCACAAACTTCGCTGAGTGCTCGTACAATCTCCCAGTCCACCCGTGCTTGACCAATGGGGGCAACAGCATTCTTTGTCGTCTGTGCGCGGCCTTCTGTGTTGACATATGTTCCATATTTTTCTGTATATGCACACCCTGGTAAGACGATATCCGCTCTAGATGCGCCCTTGTCGCCATGATGCCCTTGATAAATGACAAATGCATCCTCTGGGACATCCTCATCAGAGTAATCATCAGATCCCAACAGATACACAACCTTGGGAGATTCTTTCGTTTCTCGAGCCTTTGCATTAGGAACGAATCCAACATCAAGAGCAGTCACACGAGACGCAGCGTCGTGCAAAATGTTCAACCCAGACCATCCATCCTTGATCACTCCAGCCTTGTTTGCCAGCTTGTGAATCTTTGCTACTACTGCATCTCTATCACTTCTTCGGAGTACTCCAGATCCAACAATAATCATTGGATTGGATGCCTCACTCAGCGTCTTCAGCCAAGCTGAACCAGACTTGACAATTGCATCAAGTGTGCTGACAGAATCACCTATATGGTCGTATGGATACGTCAAATCGACGTCACTACCAATCACTCCTACAGGCATTCCATACATCGCCTGTGCTCGTATTCTAGCATTCAATACTGGTCCTTCAACTCTTGGGTTGGTTCCAATCAGCAAAATGGCATCAGCACTGTCAACCCCGCTGAGAGAAGAATTGAAAATATATGATCCTCGAAGGTCTGCATCCATATCATCATATCCTGATTCATGCCTCAAGTCACCTGCTCCCAATCTACTCATTAAATCTTTCAAAGCCACCAAGGACTCTGCATCAGCCAATTTACCAGCAATTGCCCTGATTGAACCAGCAGGAGTCTCTGTTAAAACCTTGCTGACAGCTTGGAGTGCAGTGGGCCATTCACATTCCTCCAATTGTCCCTGCCCGTTTTTTACCATGGGTGCAATCAACCTCTGGTACCGTAACCCATCAAATTGATACCGAGTCTTATCAGATATCCACTCCTGATTAATATCCTCATTCAAACGAGGCATGATACGCATGACCTCTCCACCTCGAGCATCAACACGAATATTCGATCCAAGGGCATCACTTGTATCAATACTGTCTGTACTTCTCAATTCCCAGCTTCTATATGTAAATGCTGTTGGCTTGGATGTCAATGCTCCCACTGGACAGAGATCCACAACATTTCCAGACAACTCTGACTGCATTGTCTTCTCCACATATGTACCAATTTCGGCATCTCTACCTCTTCCAGTCACTCCAAGATCCTCAATTCCAGCAACTTCCTTTGCGAATCGCACACAGCGAGTGCAATGGATACACCTGGTCATCACAGTCTTCACCAGAGGGCCCAGGTTTTTATCTTGCACACTTCTCTTTGCTTCTGTGAATCGACTCCTATCTGACCCAAACATCATTGCCTGATCCTGAAGATCACATTCACCACCTTGATCGCAGATGGGACAATCAAGAGGGTGATTCGCAAGCAAGAATTCCATGACTCCTTCCCGAGCCTTCTTCACCAAGGGTGTATCTGTCTTTATGTTCATACCAGGGTTTGCAGGCATGGCACACGAAGCCACCGGCTTTGGAGACTTTTCAACCTCAACTAAGCACATTCGACAGTTCCCAGCAATGGACAATCGTTGGTGATAGCAAAATCTGCAACAGTATAAACATCATCAACATTACCAAAGTGTCAGAGCAGAGGTCCAAGCAGGCCATACTAAGGAGCCATGACACAAGAGAAAGAATTCATACCTTGGAATATCGACACCTCCAGCTTCACAAGCTTGCAGAACGTTTGACCCTTTGGGAACGGAGACTGGTCGGCCATTCACGATGACCTCGATAAGATCTTCATCAGCTGAAGACGCAGCATCAGGTTGTGCTGCAAAACATCTATATGAATCTGCTAAAGAAATATCATTCTTCCCAGAAAAGGAAGAAGGGTGTTTGGCTCTCGATGCCAATCGTTGCAAAGCCTTGAGGCGCTGCATCGTCGGTAAATACAAGACTGGTGCCAGTCAATACAGTAGGTTTCAATAAAGAATTACTTATGTTTAGTATTGACGAAAGAGAAGGCGATGGCGTGAAACTTGTTCTTTCGCCTGAGGCCCTTTTCGAGGTCATCCACCAGATTTTGCTCAATTGTAAGATTACACAAGCAAGCTTAAGTAACCTTACGAGCTTGGAATCAAGATGAACCACTACTTTATGAATGACTAGCGATCAGTTGGTATGAAACCATGAATGATCATGCTTACATGACGATGTATATGCAATTTTTATCATTGGAATCTGCCTGTACAAAGCTATGGCAGAAATGGGTCAGAATCTGCAACTTGGTTGATATTGTCTACAACACGTATAGACTCCGGGAGTTCATTATTGACAATTTCAAACTTTCTCCTTTCTTCCCGTTCCTTTGCATCATTGGTTATGCGGTCATTCAAAGATGTTAATATTCTAAGAACCACCATATCAGGAGGTGCACCATTATCACCTTCACCATCCAAAGACACTGTCAGGTCAGAGAAACCGTACTGATCCCGTCGATCATCTAAAATTTTTTGTAATCTAGCAGTCGTTTCTTCGAGTATATTCCCGTCAGTCTTGGACGATGCATCATCAATGGCAACCAAAGGTCTATCATTATTGGAATCCCGAACAACTCTCTTGGCCAGCATTTCTGGACTTCCATCCAACCAGATAGAAACTCCGGTCTGCATATGCCCCCAGTTTTGACTTTTACATGCTGCACCACCACCAGTCGCCACAACACAACGGGCAAATGGAGCAATCTCCTGCAACACCTCTGTCTCAAGAGACCTAAAATCCGGCTCTCCATCCTCTGCAAAAATTTCTGCCACAGTCTTCCCTGCAAGCTGCTCAATCAAGATATCCGTGTCAAAAAAGCAATATCCAAGTGCCTGACTCAACATTTTACCCACGGTGGACTTTCCAGTGCCCATCATACCAACCAAAAACAGACTGGTTCCTTGCAAGTTCTCTACTGCAGCAGCTGCTGCTTTCTGAAGATGTATGCATGTAATATTGATCAGATATTCAATCTATACAAATGCCATCATCAATGACGTACCTCGATCGCATCATTCAGTTCAGCGTACTCTTCAGTGGCTGCTCGCAACTCTTCCTCTCTGTCAGGCTCTGCCCTACACGCAATCCTAGGCACTACAGAACACTTTCTACTATATATAATTGTACAATGTGCGATGTTTCTGGGCTGTCTTAGGGCCATACGAGCCATGCTACTGCAAGAAGCTTTGGGCAAGTTTACAACCTGCTGCCCAACAGGACGAGACGATCGTAGATGCATTGTTTTCAATTGTGTAATTTCAATCATGTACGATAAAAAGGGTATATTCTGCTATGATTTTTATTACAATGCGTATGCTCTTTCTCGTCCACTCTTTCCTTGGCTACTCTGAGGGGGGTGCTGGCCCCTGTTCTGCTTCCATAAGAGATTGTTTGATTTGCTTCAGTACATCAGCTTTGAGATGATCTGGAACCATCTTGAGAGATTCATTATGCACGTGAGATACCAGATCTGCATGTCGAAAGGGTTTCCCGTCCTGTTGCTCTATATATTCCCGGCACTTGTCCCTGACAGCGTCAACCCACCCAGAAAACTCAAGCTTCTGCCTAGTTGCTCCTTTCAACTCCTCCCACTGATTTCTGTCCATCTATCATACAGTTATGTAAAGGATAAAGTCATGCAGTGTCTTCGATGCCGTATCTTGTCATTTTTCCAAATTTTGTTGAGGAGTGCATATACCGCATCGATCGATGGATAGACTCGTATGATGCCAGGATGATATTAAATTACACGTATATATTGATTTATTATGCAAGAATATGGATGTGTCCCAGAGGACAAGTACTTGCATGCCACAAAATTCTTCAAACTTGCAAAACAAAAAAATCACGTTACACTGTCCATGACACCGCTTGTTTCGTCATCTTGTGACGATTGTGG